>CETN01034778.1_pt1 | contig 15727 bp, 4 predicted proteins | sample 531301 | NCBI WGS metagenome assembly CETN01 (sample SAMEA2622656, study PRJEB7988) | marine metagenome | isolation source: saline water (ENVO:00002010), including
TCTAAGCAAACAAGTAAAACTTACGCTGAAACTGTTAATGCTATAGATATTACATTAAACAATCAACCACCAGACTGGGCAACTCATTTTAAATATTATATAAAAGAAACTTCTAATGAGTATTATAACCTGTCTATGGATAGATATTATTTAGCTGAAGATGGTAATGTTTGGTTAAGTTTTCCTTCATCAGAAAGAAATAAGGTGCAAGAAGATATGTACCTTATATTGAAAAAACAACACGACTCTGATACATTTGTAGCAACTAAAGCTAGGTATAAAATTTTAGATATATCTAATGAAGTACCTGATTTTATAAAATTAACTACAAAAGCTACAGCCAATGGTAACGCAAAATGTTTATCATCAAACATACCACAAATAGGTAGCACATCGTTTAAGTTTTTAGGACCTAATCCTGACTCAAACCCTAATTTTGGTAGTGGTTTTTCATCAGACGCTGTAATACAAATATCTGTTGCTGGAAATAAAACAGAAAAATACAATGTTATTAGTGGTGGTCCTACTGGAGATGATAGTGGAACCGAACCATATAAATATGAATATAGTGTTACTATAGACGAACCTTTAAAAGAAGGTGAAACAATGTTAAATGGTTTAACCACAAACTCTTTATTTGAGGTTATACTGTTTGAAGAAAAGTTTGAAAGAAAAGCAGAGTTTTATGGTAGATTTTTTGTAAAAATAAATAGAGATAGTAACTTTGATACAAATATTATAGCTTCTTTTCCAGACGTACAAGCTGAGTTTGGTATAACAAATAGTAGAGCTATATTTGATAACGCTGTAAATACTGGGCCAAATGATGGTAGGCAAGAAGCTTCATGGTATGATATGAGGGCTAAGCACAATAAAATATCATCGGGTAATAATGGCCACCCTGTATTAGGAACTAATACTATGACTTTTTATTTTACTGCATCTCCAAAATCAAGATCAAAAGACTTTGATAAAGCAAACACTATAAATAATTTTTTAAGATCTATATCAACAACGAACACGTTGTTTAGATTTAAAGGTAAAAACACAAATACCGTTGGTGAAATATATAAGGTAACTAATTGCACAATATCTTATGCTTATAGAAGAAATGGTAGAAAAAGATTAGCAAGTAGTAAAAGAAGAGCATATAATATAACTTTTGAACATCATCAAAATGGAACACCATATGAAGATACATTTACTAGTAATGGTGGTAACTTTTCTGGTGATTATATAGATGAAATACAAATATTAGAAAAAGTAATATCAGGTGATAATGAAGTTTTAACATCAACAAATCCAGCTATATGGGAAACAGAACCTAAAGAAGCTATAGATTTAGATCTTTATTACGAGGCTAGTAAATCACATGCTATTTCAGATCACGGTGCAACACACACTATACCGTTTAAAAATTGTTATAGTTTTGGTAATGGTGTAGAATCAAATAGAATACGAGATGATTTTAACGCACCACAAATAGATAAAGGTGTTAAGGTTTCTACTGTTTTAGCAGAACAATATAAAGAAGAAAGAAGAAAAAATGGTTTAATATTTTCCGGTATATTTAATTCTACCAGTGGTGTTAATAGATTAAATCAATTTATACAAGGTGAAGCTATAACAAAAGATCTTAACCCTCATTATGGTAGTATACAAAAGCTACACGCTAGAAATACAGATTTAATAGTCTTTTGTGAAGATAAAGTTTTAAAAGTATTAGCTAATAAAGATGCTTTGTTTGAAGCTGGTGGTAATGCGCAGTTAACGGCGACAAATAGAGTGTTAGGTCAATCAATACCTTTTATTGGTGAATATGGTATATCATTAAACCCTGAATCATTTGCTGATTATGCTTATAGAGTATACTTTGTAGATAAAGCCCGAGGAGCTGTTTTAAGGCTGTCTAGAGACGGTTTAACAGCTATATCTGAACATGGCATGAGAGATTACTTTAAAGACACTCTAGCAGCGTCTACGTTAATATTAGGTAGTTACGATGATAGTAAAGGTTTATATAACCTTACACTTAACAACCAAACAGTTTCATTTGATGAAAAAGTAAGAGGTTGGCCAAGTTTTAAATCATTTGTTCCAGAAGCTGCTTTAGCTTTAAATAATAAATATTACAGTATAAAAAATGGTGAACTGTGGGTTCACACTAATCAAGTAAGAAACACTTTTTACGGAGGTGATGCTGAAGATTCTTCTGTTACGTTTTTAATAAACGAAATGCCAGAAACTATAAAAGGTTTTAAAACATTAAACTACGGCGGAAGTAGATCAAGAGTTTATACTAATAATTACGATGCTGGTAATAATTATGCTAATCCAACTTCAACAAGTACTAAAGGTTGGTATTGTGAATATATAAGAACAAATGATCAAGAAGGTTTTATAAAAGAATTTAAGAAAAAAGAAGGTAGATATTATAATTTTATTAAAGGTGATGCTACTAGCTTAACTAACTTAGATAGTCAAGAGTTTAATGTACAGGGTATCGGTAAGTTTATTGGTAATTTATCAGGAGATGTTACACCTGACGATAGAGTTGTAACTGTTACATTAACCGGTGTGGCTAATACAACTTCTAACGCTTTTACTTTTAATGTTACACCATCTACAGAAATACATACTACTAACTCTAGTATACAAATAACAATTATACCTAATTCTGGTAGTACGTTAACAGCTAGTGATTTAAGTGTTGCAAATAGTGCAACGGGTTCATATGTTGATAGTGTTAGTTTTGCTCAAAGCGGTGCTAATGTTATAGCAACTGTAAACTTTACAGATGGTGTTAATATGCCTAACAGTGACTTAAATATTAATTTAGCCGTTACTGGTGATGGTGTTGTAAATGTATATAAACTAAACGATTTAGTTATAAAGGATCAAACTGACTCTGGAGTTACTTTGTCTTCTAGTTTTGCTGGTAGTGGAAACGCTACAGCTGAAGCAAACATTAACAGAACTGGTTTTCCTGCTAACTACTCTACAACTCATGTTGTATCAACAGTTACACTACAATTATCGTCTGGTAAAGTATTTCATGAAGTACCTAGTTTTAGAATAGAAACAGAGGATAATGACCCAGAAAGTTTTTATACTATAACTTTTCAAGATAGAGATGCTAGTAACGCGGCTATAACAATAGGATCAGGTGGTAAAACATTAGAAGACGTAAATAAAAGAGTTTACACTATATCCTATACTTTTCCATCAGCTGACACAAACGATAATGCTATAATATTCCACGCTAAATCTAAAGATGCTGCGGTGGCTGAGGGTAATAAAATAACTGGCTATAGAGTTGACGGCTCAACTACAATAAATAGGTTTGGCACAACTAAAAATGTTTATATATATGGTAAAAATGGAGCTCAATTTACTTTTGCTTTAAACATAGACAGTGCTGGTAATAATTTTTGGGACGGTGATAGCTTTGAATCAGGATCAACTACGCTTGTTATACCTAGTTCAGGTGTTTACACTATACCAATAGTGTTTCCACAAACATCAACAAGTAAAACTTACGTAGTAACTATAGCGGCTGTTTCACCAACAACGCTAGCTAGTCCTTTAATGGGTAATATATATGATAATAGTGGTAACGTACAAAACCCTTTTACTATTAATCAATTTGCCGATGTTGATTTAACAATTGGAGCTACTAGCAGCGACTTAACAGTAACATCTAGTAATGTTGTTAAAACATATACAGCTTTAGGTTTTCCTGTAGAAGATTCTAGTTTCTTTGTTGCTGATATTAATATAACAGCTACAGCTACTGGTAACATTACTAAAACAAGAGATCCAGAAATAACAGACTTTAGTAATTTTAATAGTAATAATTTTGATTGGGATTTTGATTTAACAAGTGTTACAATAAATAATTTACCTTCAACAAAGACTATAACTATAGCTGGTAAAGCTTATATTGATAGATATGGTTCAACTGATACAACAACTAATTTAAATTTAGATAGTTTTACTTCTGTTGCCGGTGGATCAAGTGGTGGTGGTTCCGTAATGTTAACACCAGCTGTTACTGGTAGTATAGGTGGAATTATAACAGCTAGATTAAATAGCGGTAGTAAACTAATACCTATAGGAACATCATCAGGAACAAATTATTCTGGTACAGGTACTATATTTGGTAATTTTTATGGCAACAGTGAAAATCAAGTAACTCTTTCAATATCTGCAACTAGTAGTTCTGCTTGGAACACAAGTAATATATCAGTTACAAGAGGAACTTTAACACAAATAGATCCTAGTAGCTACGACCTAACATATACGTGGTCAGGTCAATTAGATGAGCAAATAGATAGTGCGTCTGATTTAACATTTACAGTTAATGTAGCTTTAGCTAACGAACCTTAATAGATAAAATATGCCAACAATAACAATGACTTTTCCACATATTAATAACTCTGTACAAGTAGGTGATACAGTGTATTATCAAAATACAGCAACACCCCCTGTTATAACTGAAATGGGTACGGCTACAGCTGTAACTGATACAACTATAACATGTAACATAGGTGGAACGGTAACAAGACCAACAAACAGTGACTTTATACTGTTTAGTAAAGATAGTAGAAGTAACACATCCTCAATAAGAGGTTACTACGCTGAAGTTAAAATGAGAAATGATGAAACTACAACGTGTGAATTATATGATGTTGGTAGTGAGATATTTGAATCTAGTAAATAATGTGTAACTATAATATGTATAACTTAATAAAAAATATAATATGGATCCAGCAAGTATAGCGCAAGGTGTAGCAGGTGTAGCAGGTATTGTCGGCGGTATTGTCGGTGGTGGCAAAAGAAGAGCTGAACAAAGAGCTGCTCAACTTGAGATGCAAAGAGCTAAAAATAGAATGATGAATTTAGATACATCAAATTTAGCAGCTAACATGGAAAACACCTATGAAGACTTAACAGTAAACACTCAAGCGGCTGATTTTGCAGCACAGCAAAACCAAGCAGCGCTTGCAAATACTATGAGTAGTTTAGGTGGGGCAGCTGGTGGATCTGGTATAGCTGCCTTAGCACAAACTATGGCTAATGCTTCTGCACAACAAAATCAAGCAGCGGCAGCAAGTATAGCACAACAAGAACAAGCTAACGCTAAAATGGCAGCTCAAGGTGGTATGATGGTTCAACAAGCTGAAATAGCAGGTGCTACTCAAGCAAGAGGATTAGAATATCAAAAAACTGATGCATTAATGGGTATGGCACAAAATAGATTAACAGCCGCAAATCAAGCAAGACAAGCAGCAACACAAAGTATAATGTCAGGTGTAGGAGCTTTAGCTTCTGCAGCACCAGGTATTTTTCCAGGTAAAGAATAAATAATAAACAATATGGTAACTAATAAATCAAATCAACAAAGAAGAACAAGTTTATTATCACAGTCTAAAAAGACGGGTGCTAACCAAGGTTTTACAGATGTATTTACACCTCTTGTAGCGGGTATGAAAGTTGGTCAAGCTATAGGTGCAAACCAACAACAACCACAAGTTGGTTTAAATGATGTTATTAAATCTGAAATAAAGCATGATCTTGAAAATGGTGCTTTTGATTATAACTGGACAAATATAAAATCTTTACCAGCTGACAAACAAAGCTTTATAACTAACGCTATACGTACAAATTATTACGAAAAAGCTCAAATGAGCATGCTTAGAAATCAAATGGATCCAACTGATCCTAATAGAGGTATGATAATGATGGAGGAAGATATGAAAAAAGATTTTGCTGCTAATCTAAATACAAATCTTTCTCAGTTAGAACAATTAAAAAACGCATATCTACAAGATGAAGATGGTAATGCTATGTCTGATTTAGTAACACCAGAAACAAAAGGTCAAATACTTGGTATGATAAAAGGTGAATTACCAATGAATATAGATCCATCTGGTAATTTAATATTTGGCGAAGGTGAAAACGCTTTTACAATGAAAGATGCACCTACTTATTTTAACAAAGATTTTAAATCTGCTAATGCTATGTTAAAATCTTATGAGAGTGTATATAATAATGGTAAACCATTATCAGCTGGATCAAAGCAAATGTATATGAACGACTTTCATGAAATGTTAAATGCTGGTGGTGATAATAGTATTATGTCTTTAAGCTTTGATAATGTTATGGGTATGTACGATGCTGATGGTAACCCTACATCACTTTTATCTAAAGAACAATATGCTAACGAGCTTAACGCTTTACAAAGAGGTACACCAGAACAAAAAGAAGTTGCAAGACAAACGCTTAAGCAAGCTTTAACACAAAGCTATATGACATCGTTGGAAACTCAAGCACAAGCTGGTGTAAATGCAGCTGGAACTAGTGATAATAGTAAAACACCTATTGAAACAATACCTCAAAGAAACGCTAGATTAAGAGTAGAAAGTTATGAAAAAAGATTTAAAGCAAAAGAGCGAAGTATAACGGGTTATAAAAGTAATTACAAAGCAAACTTTGATGAAGTATCAGGAGGTTATATTATAGTTGATAAAGACACTGGTGTACCAGTCGTTGGCTATGCAGATAGAATTTATGATCCTGAAAAAGATTTAGCAGAATTAAGAAATATATTAAATTACTAACACATGGCGGTAGAAAAAGAGTATATTTTAGACGGAAACATTTACACTGCTTCTGATCTTGAGTTATTAGCACAAGATGAGGGTGTTCTTGTTGATGATATAATAGAAGGTTACGGCTTTGAAGAAAAACCTATCAAAACAACAGCTGGTGACGAATACTCTGATCCAAAAAATACAGAAAAATATACAGAATTTAAACCTGACAGAAACTTCATAACAGTTAACGGTCAACAAGTGTTTGAAGACGAATACAATGTTAACTTTGCAGGTAAACCAATTGCTAACTCTAGCAGAAAATATCCAACTACATTTGAAGATTATGCTAAATCATTTAAAGCTGATATACAAGTTTTAAAAGGTAGTGAAACTATTGTGCCTAAAGATGGCTTAATGCTAGATGAAGTTGTTGTAGAAAGTGACGATATTGGCAAATTATCAGGAGAATTAAAAGATGATGATAAAACAAAATCATATTCACCATCTCAAGAAGCTGATAACTTTATAAACGCTCAAAATGCTATTACAAAAGAATCACCTGACGCTATAAATCGTATAGCTGATAAATACTTTGACTTATCAAATTTTGAAGGGCCTAAGACAAAAACTGTTTTTGGAGATGATCCTAGTGAAGATAAAGTTGTTGAAACTGAAACAGAAGAAGAAGCTTTAAAAAGGTATTTTTATAGCGAAGAGTATGGAGATAAAAAGTATAAAGAGTATATAAAATATAGAGACTCTAAAAGAGATAGATCTATGTCTAAAGAAGCTAATGCAATACACAAAGGTGGTTGGGGTGATTTAGATTTTGACTCTGAGCTATTACAAAATAGCGGCGCAATAGAAGCTGGATTAAACGATGCTAAAGATCTTTATGCTAATAAATATTTTAATAAATTAGGTAAAGACAAGCAAGAACAAATAGCTAGATACCTGCCTGATATATTTGGTAACAGAACTAATAAGGTTGAGTACGAAAAAAGAAAAAAAGATGAGGTTGATTTTGAAAATAAATTTGGTAGACCTTTGTTAAAAACAGAAACAATACAAGGTAGAACATATGTTCCTAATCATCAAGCCGGTAGACCAACAGGTTATTTAGACCAACTAAAACCACAAGAAAAGTATTTAAAAGAAATGAGGGATAATCTAACTCGTGATTATGATGATTTACAAGCTAGATATTCTAAATACGAAGGTGATGTTCTACCATATCAAACAAAAATGCAGGGTTATGAAAAAGAACTAAATGACTTAGGACCTGTAGATGCTGGATCAGATCCTGAAAAAATAAAAAAATATAATGATATTGTTGGTAGGTTAAACAAAACAAGAGATGAAATATTGACAAAAGGTTTTGATAAAATATTAAAAGGTATTTTGTCAGACCAAAAATTAGCAGACACTAAAAGAGACAGCTTTTTAAAAATGGCTGAAAGATATAATGATTTATCAATAGCAACAAATGCCGCTAGATTAAATTATGATAATTTTGATAGAGCTGCTTTAAACATAGAAAAAGCTTTATTTGGTGGAGGTGCTATGCTAGGCGCTTTTGCACTTCAAGGTTTAGGTTATATCACAGAAGGTGTACAAAGTGTTGTAGAACAAAGTGATGAAGATATGCAGAACGCTGAAAGATTAAAAAAAGGTGAAGAAGCTATAGAAGTAGAATATGAAAATGATTTTCTTGAAGCTACAAAATTATTAACGCAACAAGCGGTAAACTATAATCAAAGACTAGATCAAAATTTACAAAACAACTATGCTAGAAAATTTAAAATGGGTGATGGTGTAGATTTTGGAACGTATATAAGTCAAACCCTGGCAGATCAATCACCTAGTATTATATCTGTTTTAGGACCAATGGGTGGCGGCGCTATATTAAGTAGAGCTGCTTTATCTCAACTTAGTAAAAAAGTTGCAGCTGGCGCAGTTGGTAAATTAACAAAACAGCAAATAATGAAAAACGCTGGTAGGTTAACAATGGGCGCTATGTTTGTTCAGTCTGGTGGTGGTAGCTTAGCTAACTATGAAATGGCAGCTATGAATGCACCTAAAATAATAGCAATGAATAAAAAGCTATTAGAACAAGCAAAAACAGAAGATGAAAAATTACAATATCAAAAAAACATAGCAAATGCTGAAGCCGCATTAGACGCTACCTTTATGCAAAAAGCAGCGTCAGGTATATTACATGGTACAATTGAAATGTACGCTGAAAAATTAGGTACACTTAGATATTTACAAAACGCTAAATTTGTAAGAGCTACTAGTAATTTAAAAAATCCCGTATTTAGATTTGGACAAAGAGCTTTATTAAACACGTGGGGTATTGGTAAGCAAATAGGTAAAGGTATTGGTGTAGAACAGTTAGAAGAAAATCTTACACAGATAGGTCAAAACGCTACCGATATTATAGTAATGGGTGAAGACAAATCTATTATAGACGGTATAGATGCTGACTTTTTTGCATCAACAGCTATAACTAGTTTAGCACTTCAGTCTGGTAATGTTATTAGTAACATGTATAATGCCATTGCTAATGAAACACAATCTGCTTATGAGATACTACAAAACAGAGGGTTGTTAAATGAGCTTATAATAACAGAATCAAAGCTGCAAGATCCATCAACAACATTTAAACAAAGAGAAAAACTAAGAAGTAGAAAGAAAGCTATACTAAGAAAAGCTGGTTTAAACAGCGTTATGAGTATGCAAAAGCTAAATAGCTTAACTCTTAATGAAAAGAAAACATTATTTGAAGCAGCAAGGCTTAGAAGAAAAACTATAAAAGAAATATATGAAGCTAGAATAAACGGTGCTGATCAAGCTGAAATAGATGGTTTATTAGATAAGTTTAATCAACATGAAAAACAAAGAAATGATTTAGCTTCTAAAGCTAGAATAAAACAAAATGAATCACAAATAAATAAGCTTAGAAAAGCAGCAGGTATGGATGCTGTTAACGATGGTCAAAGAGCTGACATAATGGCTTTAAATAAATTATATACAGACGTTGCTGAGTTAGGGCAGTTAAGAAATGGTAAAGACTTTAAGGTTTTTGATTTAGATGGTAAAAATTTTAAAGATTTAAGTCAAAAAGAAAAAACACAGCTTATAAAAGACTATGCTAGCAAGTATGGTAATAAAGCTATGAAACAAGTAATAGATGCTTATAACGATGGTGATAGTGCTGTTAACGTTGATGGTAACATAATTGTATTTCAAGACAATATAAATACAGCAATAGCTTTAGGTAACTATACAGATGCTAAAATAGCTGCGGTATCACCAATGCACGAGCTTTTACATACAGAGCTTAAAAAACTAGGTTTAGTTAAAGATGGTAAAATATCTGCTTATGCAGTTCAAGGTGTTAGAGGTTTGTTTAACATGGTAGAGCAGAAATTTAAAGATGGCAAAATAACAAAAGAACAATACGATACATTTAAGAAAAGAGAAGCAGCATATAGAAAAAATAACAAAGGTATTATGGATTATGAAGAGATGATAACTCTTGTTAATGACATGATAGCTATAGGCGCTATAAGTGAAGCTAGTTTTTCTAAACTATATGATTTTAAAGCAATGATGAACAAGCTTGTGGGTAAGTACCAAAAAGGCGCTGGTATATTTTATGAGTTTGATACAGGTAGTGATATATATAGATTTATAACTAGGTTTCAGCAAAAAGCAAAAGCAGGTGATATTAAAGGTGGTAAAGAAGAACCTAAAAGTGATAGAACTGTAAAATCATCAGTAAACGTTAATGATCTATATGAACAAGAAGGTATTGCTGCTTATCAAGATATATTAGATGCTAAAAAACCTTATGCAATATCATTAGCAAATAAATATAGAAATAGACCTAAATTTTCTGAATACAAAGATATACTAGTAGATGAGATATTAACTGGCAAAAGAGGTATGTTAGAGTTAATAATAGGTTATGATGACTATGTGCAAAGACAAGCTAAAGAAGGTAAAGATATTGCACCACTAGATGCTTATATTAACAATGCTTTGTCGCCCAGAGGTTTAAACAGAGTTCAAGAAATAGCAGATAGAATATTAGGTAAAGATGAGCAAAGCCAATTTACAACTAGTCTAGATGCTGAAACAACATTTACACAAGTACAAGACTACTCTGATGTAACAGGTTCAATACCACAAAAAGTAGAACAAGAAACTGGAACATTAAGAAAACTATTAAATATAGAAACTGATGGAACTTTATACAACAAGGTATTAAAAGATGTAGAAAATACATTACAGAAAGACTTACCTAACATTGAAAAAGATCCTAAAAAATTTAGACAAGCATTAGAAAAAGCTTATGTAAAAGCTTTTGAAAAAGAAATAGGTAAAATAATAGGTACACAAAAATCAGCTAAGTTTAAAGATTTTATTACTAAAAATAAAAAAATAATACAAGACTTGCTAGCGCATAAGTATAAAAAAAGATTTCCATTTATGACTAACAGTTTAGGTCGTATGACAGCTGAAGAGTCTAGAAAATCACAAACAGCATTAGGTGGATCTTTTGTAACAGACGATTATGCTGGTAACCAAAAGTATGAGTTAAATAATTTATCTGATCAAGATATGTTAGATAATTTTGTTGCTGGTAGAGAAACACAATACAAGTCATTAAAAAGAGCGTTAGCTGCCGAACTTGGATTAGACGCTACGTTTGATGCTTTGCTTAGAGATGATAGAGACCACAATAAGTTAAAAGGTTTTACTGGTAAAATGTCTGAATCATTAAAAAGAGATCCTTCTGTAAAATTTAGTTTAAACCTAAACAAGCTAAGTCCACTAGCTATAAGTGACTTTCATACAAACAAAGAGCAATTTTTTAAAGAATTAGCTGGATCTACTAGCTTTGACGCTACTGGCGTAAGAAAAGCGTTTAATAAAGTTTTTAACAAAGATGAACACCCTGAGTTATATGCTGGTAGAGATGGTATAATAAAAGACTTTACTAGATACATGAAGCCTTTTACAAAAATTGATCCTAAAGGTAAATCAAAACTAAAAAAATCTGAAATAAAAGATGTTTTTGAAAGATCTATGCAAGATATAGATCAAGAGCAAGATCTTAAATATATATTTGGTCTTGAAAAAGGTATAGGCAAAATGTATGATGATGCTAAAGAGCTAGATAAATATCATAAGTTCAACAAAAAAATGGTTGAAGATATGGTTGAACAGTTTGGTGAAGAAAAAGCAATGACAATGCTTATAAGCTTTCACATGGCTTCAATAAAAAATTCTGGTAAAACAGGTAGTGGTGTCTACACATACAATTCTGAGCAAGACACATTTGTTTTAAATGAATCAGAAAGATCTAATAGACAAGGTTATAATTTATATGGAACAAACAAAGAACTTTACGATGCTTTAGGTTTAGCTAATTATGGTGTTACTTTACAAGGTAAAAGAAACGAGTTTTATTTAAATGGTAAAAAATTAAAACAAAGCATACAACCACAAAGTACATCTGGTATACAACAAGCTATGGATAATAAGCTTGATATGGCTGCTAGAAAAAAAGAGGTTAAAGAGATTAGAAACTTTTTAAAATGGCAAATGCAGTGGGCTACTGATTTAGTTAACGATAAAAAATCTATTTTTGACAAAAATCAATTTGCTATGATGATGCAAGGTTTAAGTAGCAATATGAACACAGCTATGAGGGCAGCTGCTTTATTAAAGTATACACCTAAAGATTTTTCTTATAGCAATGATGCTAGCCAATATGAATATGAACACATGACACCAGCTAGAGTTATGTCTTTATATTTATTAGAGCATTATTATAATGGTAATAAAAATATAAACCCTGATAAAATATTTGACGAGTATTATGCAGCTATTGTTCCTAAAAATATGGATACTAGTATAAATACTTTTTATAAGAAAAAAATGCCAGAAGGCTGGAGACCAGGTGACAATATATTTAAAAGATATTATAATAGTTTTACTCTTGGTAAAGAAATGTATGCGATGAAAGATATTGAAACTGGTAAAGTATTTGGTCAGTATCATGAAAATATTTGGAAAGGTATACAAAACAAAGAGCTAGCAGATCCTAAAGATTTACAGACAGTAGAAAATATTATAGTAGCATCGTCAATAAATATAAACGCACCTAGAAAAGGTATAAGTGTTTTTGATTTTGATGATACTCTAGCAAGATCAAATAGTAAAGTTGGTGTTACAATGCCTGACGGTACTAAAATGAAGATAAATGCAACTGAGTTTGCAGAGCAATCAGCTGATCTTGAAGCTGCTGGAGCTGAATTTGATTTTAGTGAATTTAGTAAAGTTATAGAAGGTAAAAAAGGACCTTTGTTTGACTTAGCTATTAAAAGACAAGGTAAGTTTGGTAGTGGTGATATATTCGTGTTAACAGCTAGACCACAAGAAGCAGCATACGCAATACACGCGTTTTTAAAGGGTGTTGGTTTAAATATACCTATTGATAACATTGTAGGTCTAGAAGATGGTAAAGCATCTGCTAAAGCTGATTGGATGATAGGTAAGGTAACAGAAGGTTATAATGACTTTTATTTTGCTGATGATGCAATTAAAAATGTTAAAGCTGTAAAACAAGTATTAGATCAGTTTGATGTTAAGTCAGACGTGCAACAAGCTATTGTTAAAAGTAGTATAAACCTAGATACTATGTTTAACAAAATTATAGAAGAAAACAAAGGTGTAAAAGCTGACGCTAAATATTCTACTATAGTCGCTAAACGTATGGGTGCTAAAAAAGGTAAGTATCAATTTTATTTACCACCAAGCGCTGAGGATTTTAAAGGTCTTATATATTCCATGTTAGGTAAAGGTAGAAAAGGTGATGCTCAGTTTAAGTTTTTTAAACAACATTTAATAGATCCTTATACTAGAGGTATTTCTGCTATGAACTTAGCTAAAACAGAAATAAAATCTATTTGGACACAACTATTAAAAGCACATCCAAGCGTTAAAAAGAAATTAGGTAAACTAATACCTGGAACAGTATTCACATACGATCATGCAGCAAGAGTTTTTATATGGAATAAAAATGGTGTTAAAATACCTGGACTATCAAAAAGAGATACAAATCAACTGGTTAAAGCCATAGAAAAAGATCAAGATATGTTACAATTTATTAACGATCTTGAATCTACTAGACCTTTACAAAAAAGTGGTTACCCACAGCCAGATGATTATTGGGATGCTGGAAGTATATTAAGTGAGTTAAATGGTACCGCTGATATTGCTGGTAGAAAAGTTTTTATTAAACAGTGGATAGATAACAAAAATCAAATATTTAATAAAGATAATTTAAATAAAATAGAAGCACAGTATGGTACTAATTTTAGAGAAGCGCTAGAAGATATATTGTGGCGTATGGAAAATGGTACAAATAGAAACTTTGGTCAAAACAAACTAGTTAATGAGTTTAACGACTGGATAAATAATGCTGTTGGTGCTGTCATGTTTATAAACATAAGATCAGCAATGCTTCAAACTTTATCAACATTTAACTTTGTTAACTGGGGTGATAATAATCCTATGAAAGCTGCTTTAGCTTTTGCAAATCAACCTCAGTATTGGAAGGACTGGGTTATGATATGGAACTCACCTAAGTTATTAGCTAGAAGAAGAGGTTTACAGTTAAACGTACAAGAACAGGAATTAGCAAACGCTGCTACTAAAGGTGGACCAAAAGCTGTTTTATCTTATTTATTAAAAATAGGTTTTACGCCTACTCAAATGGCTGATAGTTTTGCTATTGCAACGGGTGGTGCCATGTTTTATAGAAACAGAGTTAATACTTATAAAAAACAAGGACTTGATCAAAAAGCTGCAGAAGAACAAGCATTTAAAGACTTTTCTGATATAGCTGAAGAAACACAACAGTCAGGAGATCCAATGTTAATATCACCTATACAAGCTGGTGCTTTGGGTAGACCACTATTTTCTTGGCAAAACACACCTTTTCAGTATAACAGATTAATGAAAAGAGCTGCTCAAGATATAATAAATAGAAGAAGATACCCAGGTATGTCTCAGTTTCAAAGTGATACAACTAATATTAGTAAAATACTTTATTACGGTATGATACAAAACTTTGTGTTTACAGCTTTACAAAGCGCTTTATTTGCAATGTTGCCAGGTTTCACAGGTGATGAAGACGAAGATGAAGATAAACAAGCATATAAAGAAGCGCAAAAAGTAGATAGAATAATAAATAATATGGTTGACACTATATTAAGGGGTTCTGGTTTACCAGGTGCTATAGTCTCTACTATTAAAAATGTAATAAGAGAATACTCTAAGCAAGAAGAAAAAGGTTTCTTATCTGATCATACATATACTATAATACAAGCCATTAACTTGTCTCCACCTATTGGATCAAAGGTTAGAAAAGTATACAGCGCAATACAAACAAAAAGATTTGAAAGAGATGTAATAGAAGAAAGAGGCTTTGCACCAAATAGTCCTATATGGCAAGTTATAGGTGGTGTTGTTTCAGCCGCTGCTAATATACCTTTAGATAACGCTGTAAATATATTAGACAGAACTATAGAATCTCTAGACGAAAGAAACCAAGCTTGGCAAAGAGTTGCTATGGCTTTAGGTTGGAACACATGGGATGTTGGTGCTAAAGATGAAGAAGGTGAAGAGATTAAAGCTAAAGCAAAAGAAATAAGAAAAAAAGAAGGTATTGAAAAAGCTAAAAAAACTAGAGCTGAAAACAAAAGAAAGAAACAAGAGGCTCAGTTAGAAGAAATAAATAAAAAACTAGAAGAAGCAAGAAAGAAGTTTGCTGAAGATAAAATAAAAATAAGCAATTAATATTTGCTCTAAACATGTAATAATAAAAGAATAAACCACTCTACTATGAAAAAATTATTATTGATTTTAGCATTGCTAATTTCTAGCAGCGCTAATGCACAATTTCTTAAAGACGTATATAAAGACTTTTTAAAGTATGGTACTTTTTACGCAGCTGGTAATATAGAAAACGCACAAGCTGTACAACCTAATTATTTCATACGTACAAACCCAGATGATTTTTATGGTATACCACAAGTTGAAGATAGAGC
>CETN01078472.1_pt1 | contig 15685 bp, 12 predicted proteins | sample 531301 | NCBI WGS metagenome assembly CETN01 (sample SAMEA2622656, study PRJEB7988) | marine metagenome | isolation source: saline water (ENVO:00002010), including
CAGGGGCTACGACTACAAGTATAGAAGGCATGGTGAACAGCTTACTCTGTCAGACAAAACAGGGTCCGGGTCTTCGCTTAGGGACGGCTACCTTAAGGTTGTAGCGGAAACGGTTTCCCCTGAATGGGTCTCCCCTAAGACCGAGGATTACTACCTGGAAAGCCGATCCAGCTTTTGAAGCAGTCCTTCAGGCAGACTTAACCCTCCAGCTATTGTGTAGATCTTAACGCCATCATCATCGGACTCATAGACTCCACGGTGAATGTATTCGCTTTGAAGCCTCGAAGCCATTGCGTCTAGTGCGTCGTCAATCTCGTCCATAAGTCCTGGTGTTGACTCAGTGATCTCTGGTGAGCATGAAAATATACACGCTGAAGCCATCGAGGTCTTCATCGAATAGGTGTCACAAACTATGTTCTCTTTTAGGCTTCTTTCAAACGATTCGATGAAATTTTCCTTGTTTGGCTCTCCTTCAACCTTAGACACTCCCATGCTCATAAACCCGCCTGACTCCATTACGCCTTCGTAGTCAGATGGGTCAAACGACGCGAAAGGAGAGTCTAGACACGGGATCGCGTTGAATGCATCAAATGCCTCTGCGACGGACTTGTTGGCCGTTGGCCAGAATTCACGCATGGTGAGTCCAGGGAAAATGTCCCTTATCTTATTGTTGTCGATAAGTATTGCAGGAGATATTTCCTTATTACGAGACAGCGTTCTCACTCTGCCTATGACAAGTCCAGCGTTTCGAGCTACAGCAGGAGACCTATACTCTCCATCTGTAGGCATACTGCAGATGACACCCACCTTTTTGTTGGGATCTTTGAATCCAATAGACCGCATGTATTCGACGGCGATGCTAACAAGTGGCCCACAAGACCCGGTGCCAGTACCGCCCCCTGCACCGATGCACACGATTATCCTGTCGCAATAACCAAACTCTGATTTTAACTTCTCTTTAATTGAGTCGCTGTTTGCCTTGACCAGAGACTCCGCAACACTTGGGTCTTTGCCTGCTCCATGTCTCTCACATGGTAGGGCGATCTTTTTCTCATCCGGTATGTTAAGTCTGTTGAGGTCTTGAGGGGCAGTGTTCACGGCCAGAACCTTCTCGTAGCCCCGGTCATAGAACGCGGCAGCAATTCTCCCGCCACCCTGTCCTGCGCCTATGAAGGCAACGTCGTAAACCCTGTCCTGCATGATTATCCCTTTCTTTTGGAACATGCTAAGTCACTGATCTGAAAAACTCAATCAGACATTCAGCCCGGTGGCTCTTCTTATTTCAGCAATTCTCTCTTCGCCCTGATATACGTGTCCATCCATTACGAATCTACCCTTCTCAATGGGTATTACGGTCATAAACACGTCTTTACCAACCAGATCGACCCGACCAACACCGTGCTGCCAGTCAAGCTCTGGCTTTCCTCGCACTGCTGGAACCTTGTCCGTCTCAAGGGAGCATAGGCACCCTGGAGACATCGCGTGGATTGTGTGTGGAACGCTTACAACCTTCCCGTCCTTGAGCTTTTTGGGTATGGACGTTGTCTTGCTGCACATCTCTCTTCTGTGGATGTGACCGACAATATGTGAATGTTGAGATTCAGAGCTTAATATCGCAGATGTTGTCTGGCCACCCTTTGGTCTAACGATATGCCCATGATGACACTTTATTTTGTCGAAAAGCCAGTACGGCTTCCCATAGTTTTCGATGTAATCAATGTCCATCTTGTCCAGCCCCAGTAGCCTGGGGACACTTAGCACAGGGGGGCCGTCTGGGTCGTCAGCAGGCCGAAGCCCCTCTGCCTCCGGTAAGTGGTCTTGAATTGCCTTTTTTAGCCTCTCCTCGTGATTCCCGGCTGTATAGGTTATCTTGGCCGTTGGGCACGCAAGCCTTATGCTTTGCAGCCACCATGAAAGCTCCTGAAGCATTGGCTGAATAAGAAATTTGGCATTGTTTTCGAGACTGTATTTTCCAAATCCCGCAAAATCAACCATGTCACCCATCAGTATTATTTCGTCTGGCTGTATTTGCTGACACGCAATCAAGGCGGCATCACACGCCTTTCTGTCATGCATGGGGATTAGTTTTGCTTCGTAAATTCCTGTTGCTGGATTCTTGATTCGCTTAGATCTAAATCCATGCTGACTGTCTGGTATAATGACGGCAGTTTTAGATGATTTTGAAGTCGCCGGAATGGACCTTTTTATTGCAGATACAGGGGTGACCTTTTGAATAAAATAGGAGGGCCTACGAGTTAGCCATAGCTTTATTTGATGCATCTTCACAGGGCCGTCTTTGCTCATCGCGTCCCATGAATTGACCATCTTCTTTTCGATGATCCACTCTTTATCGTCAACACCCGCAAGTCTCATCAGCTCTTTCGCGCTGCTCACTCCAGATCCTGTAAGTACCCGTGCGTCACCACTAATTTGATCTTCTATGTCTGAACCTGGTGGGTCTTCAACGAAGAATTCGTCTAAAATTCTTCTAACTCTTTTCCTTGAAATCCCAAGCTCTTTTGCAACAGCCCTTTGGCTTTTAAGCCGGGAATACAGATCTACAATGGCCTGTGTGTCGATGTCTTGCTTCATTTTTGATAGTCTCGCTAAGTACCCGTGACCGGCTCGTACTAGATGATACACTATATTGCTGTTGATTTTCAGTGGTGCTACAGAATACTTAGTAGAGTACCTGTAACAGTGAACAATGGAGCAGAAGATGTCTAACAAGAAAAACAAGAATCTGGCAGAAGAGACCCTGGGGTCTTTTTCGGATCTTTATTTTGACAAGCCTAGTGTATCAAGGGATGTGATAGATCAGGCAATAGCCAAACTTGCAAATCAGGCAGAGGAGCAAGAAGAGAAGGTTCAATTGGTTAATGCCAGAATGGGCAACACTCAGATGGACATCGTTCAGGGCATTGGAATATCCAAGGTAATGCTTGGGCCATTTGAAATATCGCCGCCAGTTAATCGAAGCTATGGCGAGCAGATTGTTAGGTCCTACAACAACAGGATTGCGGAGGGCAGAAGGTCTAGAAGGCTTGGCGAAACACAATTGCCAGACTTCTTCATGCTGGCCCCATCTGCGCCAACGAATTACAAGAAGGCAAAATTCAAGGATCCTACAAATGGTGTGGAGTGGGATATGGACCAGTACCGCCCGAAGGCGGGGACCCTTCGACCAGACGGTAAGCCCATGTACCTAAGTGAAGAGCAGGCGTTCTACATCATCTCAAAGATGGTTAGCCCAGAGGCGATTCAGAGGTATGTTCGCGAGTTTGACTCAAGGCAGGCGGTTGTTCAGTTTGCTAATCGTGTCGTAGCGTACCGAGAGCAAAGTATGTTACAAAGGCTAGGGGTTAACCCTGCAACCCGCACAAACGCAATGGTCTAATTAAATGGCAAGTATTGGAACAATTCAGCAGCAGAGAGCTTTTCTTCGCAGGGCTGTTGGTCATGCGTCCGATACGGCTTTGATCAGTGATGACCTTTTAGACGATTGTCTTTCTGAAGCATTGCGTGAGGTTAATCTTACTTGGCCAATTGTGGGTGTCGGCTCTTTTGACACAGTCAAAGACCAGCAGGTTTACGACAATGTGCTCCCGGCTGGAGCGTACCGAATAAGGAGGGCGTTCTGGCCTCAGGACTGTGAGATAAAATTCCCTGATGAGTTTTCCTCAACGGTGGATCCATATCTGTTGAATGGATACTGGTCTGGCGATGTGAATTACACGTTCGACGCTGCCGCCGTTCTGGGCATTCAGAGACAGCAGGAGTATATCAGGAGGATGTTTGAGGGTTACGCCAAGGTTTATGAGCCTGGCACAGTCTACCTGATGCCTGTTCCTAGCGAGGATGGAAAGAAGGTCTACTTTACTTTCTCTAGCCCAAGGTATGCTGCCGCTGGAGATGTAGAAGATATTCATGGTCCACCGTATTACGCATGGGCGAAAAAGTGTTTACACGAGGCTCTCGCCTCAGGGCGTGGTGCTGTTGAGTCTGTTTCATCTCCTGCCGGTGTTTCAATTAGGACGGGGGCAAGGTCTAGTCATTTGCGCCTTTCGGAAAGAGAGCATCAGCGATGGTTGAACCTCGTTCCACCGCTGACCACAGCTAGGGCCTGGCCTTAAAATATAGGAATAATAATGAGCAGTGGAAAACTGGGGGCAGTCCAGGGTTATTCTGGAAGGGTCAGTAGGAGGGATCCGCTCTCTGATTCAGGCCCTTCAATCACACTTGTCTGTGTGGGGATGGAGCCTCACGAGGTATCAGATGCCGTCTGTTTTGCTTCCGCATCATCCGTAGCGCTGTGCATAGACTCCATTGAGCATCTGGAATTGAGCAGGCTGACTACAGATATGTTTATCTGTCTTCAGGGGCCTGTCACTTTTGGGTGGCTCAAGAGAACAATGGAGACTCAGGTTTCACCCAGGAGTGTTCCAGAGTCTGACATAGTGTATGGCGTCGTCTATGACGTTAGAAAGAGCGAGCCGCCGCTCGGCTGCCCTGCGGTCGCAATTATTGTTACGGTATACAATAGGCCAGAGGTTGCAATCCCGTGCATAGAGTCGATTATTAGCAGGACAAGGTTTCCCTACAAAGAGCTGATAATTATGGACGACTCTAGCGATGATTATACTTTTCATCGACTAAAGCGTCTTGAGTCATCCCTGTCAGACCAGAGGATGAGAATATTTAGCTCACCCAGGAACACTGGATATTTAACTCAAGCCAACATGGGTCTTTCGGAGGCGTTTAAGAATTGCGACTACGCTGTTCTGGTTAATTCTGATGTCCTTGTTACTTCAGGGTGGCTCACGAGGATGGTCGAGTGCGCGGAGTATACTAATTCTGATCTAGTGAACCCGATGTGCAACAATGCTGCGGCACAGTCCATACCATTCCCGATGCAAATATCTCATAGCTCTGCATATATGCATGGCGGTAGAAGCTACATAGATGCAGGGTTTTCACTCTCTCTGCAGTCTCCGCTTTACCCAGATGCAGTGCCCAGTATAGGTCAATGCCTTCTAATATCAGACAGATCATGGACAGATCATGGACCGTTCTCCAGCGAATTGTATGACTGGGGTTATGGCGAGGAGTGCGAATTTTGGGCAAACGTCGTATCGGCGGGCGGTAAGGCAAAGATTGCTGATAACGCATTCGTCTACCATGAAAGTCACGCGACTCATGGAGAGTCCGCGTCTCAGGCTGAGTCAAAGGGCTTCAACACCTTCCTCGAGAGGCATGAGAAGATATACAAGCGCTCCCTAAGGCGTGCAGGCGGCTTTTCCGGGGTAAGCCTTCCTCACAGGTCAAAGATCGCGTCTACGGGCGCAATAGGCCTTCCTGTGGGGTTTGTCGCCACAGACATTGGGCCCTGGGGTGGCGTGATGTGCGTGTTGAGGATTATGGAGGGCCTCGAGGAGCTTGGTTTCGATTGCGGGCTTGGTTATTTAAGGGGCAGTAAGGCGTCCTCAGGCCAGAAGTCTATGTCTATGAAATTCGGGCCTCATCAGTTTAGAAGCAAGAGGGATTTTAAGAATTGGGAGGACTTCTTCGGATGGAGAGAGGGCGTCGTTTTTGCGACACACTTTCATTCCTGCATGTATCTGGACATGGTTGCCAGTGAGACGGGTGTGACCAAGGCTGCTTTCTGGCAGGACAGGGAGGATTTCTTTCGAGGCCCAGATGGGAACCTTACTGTTGATGACGAATTCACGAATAATTATGCATCAATTGAGAATAGGATTGTTAATGCCAGGTGGGTCGGTGAGTCAGCTAAGTCTGATTTAGGTATACGCGGGTTTTCTCATATACCTGTAGGCGTTGACACCGACATGTTCTACCCAAGCATGGATCGCAGGCGGGGCGGCAAGTTTAGGGTTTTGTCCATGTGGAGGCCCGTAACGCCAAGACGCGGGCATGAAAGACTGCTTAGGGTTTACAGGAGCCTTAGAAGGGAGCTTGGCAGCAATGTGTCCCTTGAGGTGTATGGGCAGGATGAAAGTCTTAGCCTTTTGGATGGTCTTGTAGATGTTCATCATGGCTGGATGTCTCAAAGAGGGATTTCTGATCTTTTAAGAGATATTGATGTCGTTTTAGAGCCAAGCGATTTTCAGGGTTTTGGGCTTCCAGGATTGGAGGCTATGGCGTCTGGTTGTCTGCTTGTTAGCACTGATAACCGGGGGATCCATGAGTATGGGAAGCATGGTGTTAACTGCTTTATATCGAACAGTGACGATGAGCTTGTTGAGGGTGTCACTTCTTTTCTTGATAACCCCCAAGGGGCTCAGATGATGATGATGAGCGGGAGGAGGTCTTCACTGGATTTTGACTGGAGGCGAATTTCCGCCAGGTGGGCTTCCGAGATTCTTGGTTGGGATGTTAATTGGCCATCTAGAAGCGAAGAAGAGAAAAAGAGAGTCATGCGTCTTATAGAGAAGTCTAGGCTTGAATTTAACGAAAGGAGATAGGTGTGAAAAAGGAGGGGGTTCTTGTAACCGGTGCAGATGGATTTATTGGGTCTCACTTTGTTGATTACATGCTTAGGAGGACGGATAGAGACCTTGTGCTGGTTTGCGGGTGGAGGCGAGGGGGCCTGGGAGAAAGACTTAGGGCGCTATCCTTGTCTCACGGCTCATGGAGAGACAGAGTCAAGGTCTTCACGCATGATCTTGCTGCACCATTTTCAAGCCTCGATACGGAGAAGATAAACTCCGCAGGCGTTTCTCATATAGTTCATTTTGCTGCAGAGTCGCATGTTGACAGGTCGATAGTGGAGCCTGCCGATGTCATCAGGAACAACGTGATGGTGACAGTTAACTCTCTTGATTTGGCCAGGAATATCAAAGGGTTAAAGTCCTTCGTTCAGATCTCTACTGATGAGGTTTATGGTGCAGCAGAGGGCGATTACTGCCACAAGGAGTGGGATCCAATAATCCCAAGCAATCCCTACTCTGCAAGCAAGGCGGCCCAGGAGGCAATAGCAACATCTTACTGGAGGACATACGGTGTTCCAGTCATAATCACAAACACGATGAACAATATCGGACAGAGGCAGTCAGCGGACAAATTCCTTCCAATGATAATTAGAAAGGTTCTCTCTGGTGAAACAGTGGGGATACACAGTGTTGATGGCACTGTTGGGAGCAGGTACTACTTGCACGCTGCGAATCATGCAGATGCAATAAACTTTATTTTAGACTCTGCCGTTAATTATCCGGCACCGGGTAGGGTAGAACCATTTTCGACTAGGCCCCTTAGGGCAAATGTTGTCGGAGAGCTTGAGCTTAGTAACCTTCATTTAGCCAGAATTGTTGCTGAAGAGGTCGGGAAGCCCCTTGTCTACGATTTGGTTGATGCCCACTCCTCAAGGCCGGGACATGACCTTAGGTATGCTTTAGACGGATCATTCATGGAGTCCCTCGGCTGGACGCCTCCGGTCCCGCTGATTGATTCTATAAAGTCTACCGTAAGATGGTATCTGGATAACCCAGAATGGCTCGATGTCGTCATCGAGTAGCAGGTCCAGAAGGCTTACTTCCTTCTGTTTTGATTTGGGTGTGGCGGTAATAAGTCTCTCAATCGTGTATATTGGTGTTGCACTGTACACGAAGAGGAGGCTTGAAAGATGGCATCAACAACGACAGGCTTAGATCCGTGGCTTGGGTTCATGGGCACATCATATGTTCACGAGCTTACACGGCAGGCGTTCCGCATCGCAGAAGAGATGACGGAGGAGGCGGTCAATTCGCCAAATGTCCCCCGTGTTGTTGATGTGGTCAGGAAGTTTCAGGTCGTATCTGTGGACACTGCGCTCGCCGTTCCTGCCACATGGCAGTCTGTTGCAGGGCTGACCAATCTTCAGTCTCTTGTTTTTTATCCCAGGCAGTGGGCAGAAGAGGAGCCCGCAGAGGCGAAGATAAAGTCTGGGGAAAGGGTGATTGTTATTGCTGACGTTCCCGCTGGCGGCAAGGTTCAGGCAAACAAGATAGCGCTGACTGACAGAATTAAATATGATGACCCGACCTATGGCCAGTCCTACTGGGAGGTGCAAGAGGTTCAGCCAATTTCTGGCCCAGGCCTTGTCAGGGTGAAAGTGGCCTTTGATAGACAGGCTTCATAATGCCGAAGTATCTAAAGGTCATCTCGTCGCTCAACCCTAACCCGCCATCATTTCTAAAGAAGCTGTCCAATGTGAGCAGGCCTACCTCAATGATGAGGGCGTCTAAGTTTGCGAAGCGTAGGGGCTTTATAACGTTGGACGTGGTTCCATCCGTCCAAAACATGCAGATCGCACTAAGCTCCCTTGAGACAGCCCTGGTGGCGATGGCCAGCAATGAGATAGACAAGATTTCAAGTCAGGCCCTCTATCAGATAAAGCAGAGATCTGGGTCTCAGGGGGGAATAAAATCACCAACCCTAAGCAAGTCTTGGAGGAAAAGGTTTATCCCCGGTGCCAAGATTAGAGCGATAATGCACCGTGCGGGCAGAGAGCCTCAGGCCTTTGGCCTAAAGAGGTTTGGGGCGAGGCAGAGGGTTGGAACCCTTCTTCACGGTTACGCGATCTTTACAAACAATAGGAAGTTTCTTGAGCCAATACAGACAAAGGCAGGCGTCACGGATCTTCTTGAAATACTTGAGTATGGTTCAAGACCCCATATAATTAAGCCTAAAAAATCAAGAGGCAGGCTGAAGTTTGAATGGGAGGGCGCAAGGACGGACCTTCCTGTGCTTGGGAGCAAAACGTTTCTTGGTTTCTTCGGGCAAGGTGTGAAGCACCCCGGAACAAAGCCTTACGGGTTTACAAGAATAACCGTAGCGGAGGCTGCAGGCAGAATGCTTGCGCTTCAGTACAAGTTAAAGTCGGCAAGATTTATTTTAGGGAGATAAAAGGTGGATCCTTCTAGATTTTCAACAAACCTGAGAAGAACAATTCAGGTTAAGATAGGAAACACCGTTCAATTCAATGGTGTTGATTACCCAATATATCACGACTACTCGTTTGCTGATCCTGATGACGCCATGGATACAGAAAACCCCTCACCAAACGACGCCTGGGTTGAGACCTATACAGTCTCCCAGACTGCCGGGAGAAGAGGGTTCACGCTTCTTCAGATTGATATTTTCTCAAAAGTAGGGGGAGAGGGCGAGGCTTCAGGTGACCCTTTTGGACTGAGGGCTGATTCTATTGCGGATTCAATAGAGTCGATCTTTTCTGGAATTGATGTTAATGGTGAGCTTAGGTCGCATATTCGTGTAAATGATTATGCAGATGTTAATAATCCTTCAGCCACAGACCGGTATATCCTCTGTCAAAATTCGAGAGGGGATCTGGGCGTTTGCGAAGAGCGATCAAGAAAGCCTAGCGAAGACGGTCTAAGAAGGATTATACTAACTTACAGGTTCCGGTTGATGCAGGATGCAGCCGGTCACGCAGCGTTCTATACAGACTAGGAGTATTGAAATGGTCGCTATTGGTAAGCAGAGTGTTGGATCGGTATCCAACTTGTTCCAGGGTTACTGGAGTCACGTAGAGTTTCGCCCAGGCGGTTTCTCCGAAACCGGTACGGCCCGATACCTCGGCGTTGTTCAAGAGGGTGTCCTTGAGGTTTCTCGTGAAGACGTTGAATACATGGGCACAACCTTTCCTCGTGTGGTTGAGGTTCTAACTCCATCCCAGATGGGCATGAAATTCTCTGGCCAGGTTGATGAATTACATCACACAAATATGGTTATCGGAATTGGTGGAGACGCCAAGGTGGGCGCTGCACTGTCAGCCGGTTACATCTACCCTGGCGCAAGCTGCGGCTTTGGCGCTGACGCGTTCGGGTCATTAATTGCTCGTCGAAAGAAATGCGGATCTGGCGATCAGTCTGACATGGAAGCCTGTCTCTGGAAAACTGTTGCATCTGGTGCAATTTCAATTGGTAGCGATGCAGATGTTGTCGGAACGCAAATGGAATTCAATGCCCTCGATGACAGTAATGGCGAGTATATGCCAGCATCATTGGACCCAGCCGTACCCGTGGCCGGAGAGTGGAGACATTCCCCAGCAAATCACCCGCTTGGATACCTTTACGCTCCAGCACCAGCGGCAAACTCAACAGACCCAACCTAAGAGGTCCTGATTTGAGGGGGCTCACTTGGGCCCCCTCATTTCCCCTGAGAGGCGAAATCCTTCCTCATTTGGCTTACTGCTCGCGCCCTATCATACGGGTCTGCAGAGTCCAGATTGTATACATTGTATGACTTTCCGGGTGATGACCTATACCATGAGTATTTCTGGGAGGACCTCCTAGATCTATTCGATGTTTCATCTTTTGCCCCCCGTGGGAGACTCCTTCCCCGCTTTGATGACTTCCCCCCATCTTCAGATGAAAGCCCGCTGGCTATCTGACCCACAGGGTAGAATATAGAGCTTAACCATCCCGTGATGTCTAGCTCGAATTCACCCCTGGTTACGGTCTTTATGTACTTGTAGGGGCTTATGCCTCGTTTTTGAGCAGCAACGCTAACCAGCACATCAATTTCTGGAAGGTCGTCTAGACTGCTTGAGCTTCCTGCTCCACTGTTTCGCCCCCCGTTATCAGGGGCAGGAGGTTTCCCAGGGCGTTAGAGTACCCATTCAGCTCGAATGCAGACTTTAATACATATGTACTTTGAACGAGGGTGATCTCATCCTGAAGGAATCGCTGAACCTCTTCACATCCGATCCATGCGCCATCCTCAGTCCGCTCTTCTGGTGAGTCTGTGGGTATCGCCTCGCACCCAATCAGCACCCGCTTGTTTGCGGGCGTGTCGAGCAGGGCAATGCTAACAATTCTCATTGTCGGAACGAATTGACGACCAAGCACCTCTCTGATTGCACCCCAAATCTCTGGTCCGAGTTTGGCAACCTTTGGTATCAAGTCGAGCGCAGATGTTTCAGTGCCATCGGCGTTAAGCGAAAGGATTTCACCTATGGGCTTAAATACTTTACCAAGGTCAAGCTCAGAGATCGCCTCAAGCATTCTCGTTTCTTGGTCGAGAGTAGATGTCTTAAGTGTTAAGATGTGATCGCCAACCGGGACATCGAGAGTTTTCGGTCGAAGCGACTTAAAAGGATCCGAATTCTTTTTTCTTGCTGCCATTATATTCTCCACGTTTTCCGTGAGGGTATGTATAGCAGTTACTTTTCGCAAGGCGCAACATAAATGAGGTCAATTCGATGCCATCAAGCACAAACCAATTAACCATCGTTTTAGGCATTGCCGACAACAAGCTACGTGCAGGGGTAAAGAGGGCACAGGCTCACCTAATGGGGCTTGAGCGCAGTCTTAATAGGACCGGCACAGCGGGAACCAGGGCTGGTGCTCAAATTAACGCGGGCGCAAAGGTTGCAAAAAACGGTATCGGTGATGCTCGCAAAGGCATGGCTCGATTTACAGAATCTGTCAGAACCAGCATTGTCAACATGAAGTTTTTGGCGGGACTCCTTGCTGGTGGTGCGTTAACAAAGGGGATTGTTAGCTTTAGTGCGACATATGAGAAGTCTATTGCTAGTCTAAACACCCTTCTAGTCAAGAGCAGCGTTAGCGCCCAGGAGTATTCAAATCAGCTTAAGGGCCTCGCGGCAAACACTCCGAAGGATCTCATAGACCTAAGCTCTGCTCTTTATCAGATTATTTCTGCTGGTGTCCCTACGGTAAACAGGGCGGGCGGCGCTTTCGATGTGCTCACAAAGAGTACGAAGCTCGCTGTGTCATCTCTTTCTGAAACAAAGCAGGCAGCGAACCTCCTGATAACCACAATGAATGCCTACAAAGGCACAACACTGAGTACCGGTCAGGCGACCGATAAGCTCACAAGGATTTATCAGCTAGGTAGAACGACTGTGGGCGAATTGTCTACATCATTCGGTCGCGCTGCAACTATTGCGTCTCAATTCGGTGTAAGCCTGGATGAGACCGGGGCGATGCTTATTAGCCTCACCCGCGCCGGTTTGAACACAAATGAATCGATCACTGCCACCAGGGCGATTATGTCTGGGATGGCAAAGCCCACACAGAAGACACAGAAGATCCTTAAGGCTTTAGGTGTTGAGTTTGGGCAGGGTGCGATTGAGGCTCACGGGTTTACCGGAGTCTTAGAGCAGCTTATGAACGCGACAGGCGGTAACATTGATGTCCTAGCAAGGCTGTTCCCAAACATTCGCGCACTTTTGCCTGCAGTGGTTACGGTCGGCGCAGGGTTTGATGAATTCAAGGGGCACGTCGATGAGCTTAAGAATTCATTTGGTGCAACGGACGCTGCCGTAGAAAAAACTGACCAGAAGTTTTTTAAGAGTGCGGCGCTGCTTAAGTCTAACTTTCAAAACGTCCTCGTTGAAATGGGTGAAGATCTCCTCCCTGTTTTGATGGATAAGTTTGATAGGCTTTCTGAATTCTTGCAAAGCACAGAGGGTGCGGAATTCGCTGAGACGCTTGGAAGCCTTTTGGTTCAGATGGTTGAATTGACCTCTGTTTTTGCGAAAGCCATAGGTGCAGGAGTTAAGCCTTTCATTGAGATATTTGAAAGGTTTGGTGGGGTTATTGCGTCGGGGCTTAAGATCGCGGTCATATCCAAAGCCCTTCTAATGCTTCAGGCCACTTTTACCACTTTTGGCACGAGAATGAAGGCGATCGGTGCCGCAGCGGGCGCGGGTGCTGGTAACGCTTTTGGCGCAGGGCTTCTGACTAGAGCAGGGGTCGCCATAAACGGACTCTTCGCAAGAATGTCTCCACGCCTTTTGGCGGCAGGGACCAAGATGGGCTCGTTCATTGGTCGGGGTGTAGCGACGGGCATTGCTGCCGCGAATATCGGGATGGCTGTTCTAAAGTCCCTTCTTGGTATTGGTGGAATTGTTTTTATGATTTCCGCTCTTGTCAGCACATTTTTCTCAGAGGCTGAAGAAGAAGCAAAAGAGCAGGCGAGAACGACAAGGATAAACGTACAAAAAGAAATAGAGGAGCTGAGAAAGCAGAGAGCAAAGGCCTTTAAGGAGAAGACTGGCAAGACTGCAGATGAGCTTCAAGATCTTAAGAGCAGGACCGTCACAGGTACGGTGGTTCAGCTTACTAAAGAAGAGAGGCTTCGGAGTATATCTGCGCCTGGAATCGAAGGTGAATTTGATCTTGGGGCCATTGTGCCTGGAATGAAATCTGGAGAGGCCTTCATGGAGGCCAAGGAAGTTTACCAGGGCCTTGTAAGACAGTTTACAAGACTTCTACCAGAAGATGAGCGTCAAACACAGGCTGGATTGAGGAAGGCTCAAGATGCAGCATTTGGCGCGTGGGAGAAGCTAATCCAAGATAGGATTAAGACCTCCACGGACACGCTTCAAGCCTTTGTTGGTACGGGCGGGGCGGGCGACCCTGCTGTTTTAGAGAAGCGGCTTAAGGATAGTTTGGATGATTTTGGTAAGAATTATTTCAGCGCTATTACTGATACGTCGAGCCGTGTCGCCGAAAGATCAAACAGGATACTTGATTTAGAGTCCAAGAAGATTATTGCTCTTACAGAGGTTGACCGGCTTATAGAGAATGCAGCAGCACAGAAAAAATTCGACGATATTCGCAGGCAGTTAATATTTCAGGCGAGAAGAGTGGGTGTCCAGGACACCGTCCTCTCGGATGGATATAAACACGCAGGCAGGATGGTTCCCGAAGGCACTAGGCTTCCAAAGGGCCTTCTGACACCTGAGTCCGTCTTTGAGCAAGAAAAAGTCTTTATGGGCATGTTCTTTTCACCAGAAGATAGAGAGGCTGGCCGTGATAGGGGGAGGCACGGAAAACATTTCCGACCCGAGATGAGCCCTGAATTTATGGATAAGGGCCGAAGAAGTCTTAACGATATGCTCAACCTAGAGGTTGGCAAACAGATAAAGAAAGATCTGGATGGGACATTTTTGACCTACCTCAATTTCATCCGAAATCTAATCGAGACTGAGGGCCGGGAAACGGAGGCAGGCAGGGCTGCAACCAAGTGGATGGAAGAGTACAAGAAGCTATACGTTGATGCTCAAATCGAGACAAGGGGTAGCATCGCATCTAGCCAGAGGGAGGTTTTTGATGAAGCTACCCAGGGAGCGATAAAGGACTTCAAGCAACTTGTTCAGGAGTACTCCAATCTTGATGTTGAGTCCGGGGTTCCGGGGAAGCCTGTTGATTCAGACGCCATCTCTAGATTGAAAGAGATTTCTGGAAGGATAACTGACGGTGCCGTTAAGTCTCAAGTAGATGGGATGATCTCTGCGATTGAGCGTGTAGACACTGAGATGAAGGAGTTTGTCGAAGACCCTACGTCTGTAGTCAGTAAAACCCTCCGGGAGTCGCAGTCTAGACTTAAAGATCCTGAAGCGATTCAGGTGGCTGCAGATCTTGCTCTTGAGCGATTTGTCGCGGGACTTAGAACGTCTGCCCTTGAAGGGCGAGGTGCGCTTTATGAAATAGACGCCGTCGAGTCTCAATTCCGCGTTCCAGAGGATACGGCAAGACTTGCGGGCGGGGTGCCAGCGCTCGGCATGATGGAAGGCCCTGGTTTTGGCGCGTTTGGCGGCCCAGATACTATTTTCTATGCAGACATTCAGAATCTCAGAAAAGAATTCGGTGATGCTGGAGATCTTGTCGATAAGTTTAGACAAGACATTCGGACTGTATCAGGAAAAATTGACTTCAAAGAAGGTAGAGAAGAAATACTTTCTGCGATTAAGAGCCTTGAGTCTTATCAAGAGATTGTAAAAAGGCTGAAGTCTGACCCATTGTTCGCTGAAAAGTTTATGGGCGACCCGAAGCAATTTTTGCGAAGTGTTGAAAACGCGAGGACAGAGCTTAAAGGTCTACAAGAACAGCTTGAAGCGATAACCATAACTCCGATCAGGCTAGATAAAGCAAATGAAAATAGGCCTATATACGGTGTTGAGGTTGATGACGCGGACTCTCCTGGCGGCAAGAAGATGGAGAGGCTGGCTCGGGATCAAAGCAAGGATGATGTCGAGGGTGCCGTCGTAATTGACAGCGTACTAGATGTTCCTCAAGGCTTTGCTGGGCCAGGCCAAAGGGTGAATGCTCCAGTATTTGCATTTAAGGACTTTGTTCCAGACACGGATCTTTCAGTATCCGAAAGGTTTGCTCGAGAAGAGCCAGAAGCCCGCGACGCGCTCAGGGAGTCAATCAAGAAAATAGATGCTCTGATAGAAGAATTAAAGTCTGGAACATTGACAAGCGCCCCTGAGATTGAGGCGAAACTGGGTCAGCTTCAGGATCTCACAATAGGCATAGAGGGCCAGGAGATGCCACCATGGCTCCAGCAATACTCTGACTTTCTAGCCGGTGTTGCGTCTGAACAGGCAGAAGGGAAACTTCCAGAAGACGACCCTGCAGTACAGTCACTGGGAGAGGCTCAGAAAAATCTACAGGACTTTTTGAGTGCATATAGAACGGTGTCTGCAAATATAACGACAGCCCTCACGAAGACGGAGGATTTTGAGACCTATCGGAACCTGAACGAGCAGATTGAGAGGTCTAGGTCAATAATTGCAAGTGTCACCAAGCTCCAGGATCTAAGGCAAAAGAAAGGCAAAGACTTTCTGTCCCTTGCTGGAAGCGTTCTTAACGTTATGAAACTCCAGAATATAGAGGGATCGAAGGCGGCGGCT
>CETN01021879.1_pt1 | contig 15581 bp, 31 predicted proteins | sample 531301 | NCBI WGS metagenome assembly CETN01 (sample SAMEA2622656, study PRJEB7988) | marine metagenome | isolation source: saline water (ENVO:00002010), including
TGTGCAATCATAGTCACACCCATTACAAAGATACTGCCCATATACATCGAAAATACAATGCACCACATCCATGCTAATACTTGTAACACCATGTGCCTTGTGTTAGTATCTGGTATATGTTTCAAAGGATTCACATCAGCATTCATTATGCCGTTCCAACTATCGTATATGAATTCTCTCATTTTCTATCCTGCCATTTATAAAAAATATGTCTACCAACTTTTATAGTTTTAATTTTTACCTTTGCCCATGCTGGATATACATAATCTGCATGATAAAAAGTTGCACCATCAGTAAAATCACCTAGTAGTAGATATGGACCATAAAATATTTTAGTAGCAATATCTATTGCTACATCATATACATCTTTATCATAGTCAGGTATAACATCACTTTTACCATCACAATACCAACTGAACTGACATCTATTTTTTACAGGTATTAATACAGATTTATCACGCCAACTTGGCCTATGTGGACCTTGCTTTATGACTTCACAATATGTATCAGGAAATCTTGTATCTCTGACTCTATTTTCAGTAACTAAACCTACTGCAATCATGCCTCTTACTGATTGATTTCGAGCTTCCCAATATATATTATCTGCTATACATTTAATTTGATCTTGATGTTTATGACCATCTGCGGGAGCAGGAGGACTACAAAAACTTAAACCTAGGAATGCCAATGAACCTATCAGCATTCCTTTCATATAGTTTCTAGTAGGTAACATAGTCACCCCAATACTCGTTCCAAGAATTATCGACAACATCTGATGCGATACCGATATCAAATGAATTTTTAAAACCAAGCTGCTTGATAACTAACGCTTTGGCTACTGAAGGATGTTCTGATTCAGTAATAATTTTTTCGAGATCTAAATCAAATACTTTCTCTTCAATATCCATCATATAACTTTTTATTTTAGCCATTTTTAACTCCTTCTATATTTTTATTATAGTTATATTCTACCACAGTTTTTCCGAAATGTAAAGGAAAAAATGCATTAAACTGTTACCTCATACTTAAGATTTTTTGCTACCCAATCCACACCTAAATCATATGCAATTGCCATAATTGCACTTTCTCTAGGTAAAGTGTCCATGTATTGAATTAACTTCTTAGCACCAGAATAATTCTTATCTTTAATCATATTGAGAATATCTTTGAAATCTTTAGCATCTTGCTTATACATATCAGACATATCTTCGCTGATAGCCCAAGGTGCTTTAGAATCTTCGATTGTGCCTTTTATTAAATTATTTAAATGCTTCATTTTCAACTCCTTAATTTTTTATTTTATAGTAATATTGTACCATAAAAAAAACCATTTGTAAAGGAAAAAATGCACTAAAATGAAAAAAAATGCAATTTATTTCATGTCAGCTTTGCTATCGTATGTGATCACGTGAACATTACTATTTATTTTAACTTTGATAGCATCATGAATGTGGTGTAGAACAAATTTCGTATTTGGAAACTCATTAAACATGTTTTGCCAGACTGGTCTCCAGTTGTTTGCAAGTCTATTTGTATTCATATTGCCACGATCTGAATTAAGATAGAAATCAGAACAACTTCTTAAATTGAAATCGAATAAAGAGTCAAATCCATATAGATGAACTTCTTCAGCTTTAACTTTATTTGCAGCATAATGTACGGCCATGTGTCCACAATTAAAGTCGGTATAGTTTGCCACATACTTTGGCAATGTTGTATAAAATTCTTTGACTTGACTTGAATATTTTAAGTAGAACGTAGGGTGTTGATCCATCCAAATTTTCGGTCTCATACCTAGTATCCAATCGCCAGGTATAGTTAACGTTCCTTCGTTCAGTGCTCTCATCATTTTAAAGTCAACCATAATTGTGCCATAAACACCAGTTACTGGCCAAGGTGGTATGTTACATGTAAGCTTCATACCATTACGTTGTTTTTTATGAAATAAACTGGCTTGATCACCATTACCAACAACATGAACTACTTTCATACCAAACTCCTCAAATGAATTTTACCTTTCAATCCAGTCCAATGAGCTACTCTAATTCTACCAGCATAGCCGTCTTTCGTCATTTGTAATCTCAGTACATTATATTCATTAGGCAAATCTGTAATGTATTTAATTTTTGTTATTGGCGATAAGAGTCTATCCAAAACTTCTTGATCTCCTTCAAGAGGTTCTTTTTTTATTGCACTGACCCAACTTTGTAGTATGTATGGTTTATCAATAAAACCTACAACACCAGAATTATGCCAGAGATGGCCTCTTCTCCAAGTCCAAGGTTTATCTTCCACCATTGCTAATTTTTCTGGTTCAAGTAAATCAAATATATCATCTAAATTTTCACGTACTTCACAATCCGTGTCAATCCAAACTGTTTTCTTTGATGGTGATTTAAGCATTGATAATGGTTTTTTAAACCAACCGCGTTCTTCAACATTTGTCATGTCCATAACGGCATGTACGTTTTCCTTTACAATTTTTAGTCCAAGTTCGCTTAAACCAAAATTTGCAAATATCAACGGCTTGTCGTTATGTTCTTTATAGTTTTTTATGAACCACGGCAAAAACCATTCATGACTTTTATCACAACCTGTTAAAAATGCTTCATCATATAATTTCATAGTATTCGCCATAATTATGTTTTGCGTAACATCCTTCTTTTCTTTGTATAGTTGTAAAACTATCACGAGCTTCAACCGGCCAAGGATAATACTCGCCTAATGTAAATTTATTAGAATGTATGAATATATCAGTTGGACCTGCACTGTATAATGCTTCATTAATTAAAGCCTTTGCGCCATTAGGTGTTATACGATATGCATGTGCACCAGGGAAATAAGGTTTTGAAACAAGTTGGCCATAACCTATAAACTTTGGTGTGTTGTATTTTCCGTATGAAGGTTTACCTAAACTTAGTATGTCAAACATCATCATTTGTGGAATCTCACCAACAAGCACGGCGTCATGTTCAAATATTACAATAGGTTCATTTAATCTTATACACTTTTTCCAAAGACTATGATGACTTAAAAAACCTGCAATACAATTTTCCGGTCTACTATACTTCTCTATAAACCCCTTAGAATTATATTTCAATTTTTCTAATTCTTCATAAACATTACAATTTTGTGGTGTATATGCTTTATGTTTTTTAATATATGCATCAAACTTTATTCCACTGTCAATGCATCTATTGGCAACTTGCACTGATCTTTCATTGTCAGTCATTGTAATTACAAACATTTTCATAACGTTGTTGTTGACCTCAATCCTTGAACTCTTGTATAAAAGTTACGTGTTACACCTAAGTTAGGTACCAGTTGTCTACACATTAGTGCATCATTTGGCCACATGCCGTAGCGTAGTGACAAATCTAATAATCTTTCTGCACCTTTAGGTTTGATTACATAAGCTGAATTACCAGCAAGACCTTGAGGTATATGTACTTCATCAATTACTGGCACAGGTTGAAAAAAACTTGAATTTTCTAGAATTGCGTCATGATAAAATTTTGATTTACGCGTTGCCATAGACGGATCATTAATACCTATAATATCAAATTCACTGTTACGAAAAGTTCTATCGCTCGGTAACTTTTTTTGTATACGTGCATCATGTTCAAAAATCATGATCATTTCATTTGTCTTTTCACATTTGTTCCAAAGATACCAATGACTTAAAAAACATGAAATTCTTTTTCTTTTATCTGCAGTAGGGTACGCCGTTTTTGTCAAGCCTGTAGCAATGTCTATAGCAGAACCTTCCCAAGGATAGTTCCAATGTAAACCGTTACCAGCCGCAATCATTTCAACCTTATCAGGCTCAATAGCATAATGTATTTCAAGATTATTATCGTAACCATATCTTTTGTAGCTTTCATTAAGCTCATTAAACCCGGCCTCTGATAATTTATTGTCTTTAACAACTATGGCAAAACACTTCATCTTTTACCTCTGAATAATAATCACCAATACAGTATTTTCTAAGACTTTTATAACTGTTAGTGTTATCTATTATAAAATCAAAACGTGGATTATTCCAAATATTTTTCATTACATTTTCAAGTTCTTTATTTTCTTTAACATTGCATCTAGACCAAAACACTTTCTTTTCATTTAAAAATTTAAAACTTCTCGGTTCTTTATTATTAAATGTATCAATACAGTATATGTTACATCTTTCCAAATATTTATTCCAGACTGGAATCGTGTAATCGACACCGACTTGCAGCATGGCCATAGGCTGAAATCTTTTAACATATAATTTATTTTCATAATAGTTTGCAAATTTAAGTCGCGATGACTTATGTTTTTGCATAAGATTATATAGCACTTCTTACAAATCTTTCTATCGCGGCACCACCGTAAACACAATGATGATCATTATTATCACTTAAAACTTGATACCATCCGTACTCACCACCCCAAAGTTTTTTATCATTATGTAACTGAAAAACTCTATCAGTATCAAGTTTATTTCTTGGATGAATTATTAAATTGTCATTTAACCACCAACACCAATCTCGACTAACTGATACGTCAGTGTCAGCAGTACAATATATGTGTGGTATATCATGAAATCGATTCATGTTTGTGAAACGTCCACCTCTAATTGCAAAGCCGATCGCAATATTTTCATTGTAAGATCTATTAATATAATTTGTAAAATTAATTCTTGATCCACATACAACATCCCATCTTATTCTTACAATCATGTCATATTCTTCTGGTAGGTCTTTTACTTGATATGCATGTGCTAATATTTGTTTAGTTGAATGATTTAATGATGGAACTTGATAAATTGGAATATTGCCTGCAAGTCTTCCTTCTTTATACGCTTTATATTTATGATGTGGATTATCTTCAACAGCTTCAGTCCATGAATCATAATGTAAAACAGGTTCTGGATATGTAATTGCATTGTATCTTTTTGATATTTCATTTTCATGTTCTTTCCATGTTGCATAAAAAAAGTCCGCTTTAGGCATTGCATTTTTTACATTAACTATATTTCTGGCTACGTTACCTCTTGCTATTCCAGAAAAGCAGATTGCTATTTTCATTTTATTTTCTCCAAATCTTCAGGCGTTCCTAAAATATCATGTCTTGTATTTTTGTCAATGCCTATTCTATATCCTTTATCAATCAACAAATTATAAACTGGTGCAATGTAAAATTCACCTTTTGATCTCATGTTATTTTCAATCATTGTGGTTGCGCTTTCAACAAACATTTTACCTTGTTTAAAATAATATAATCCACCTATTGCCATGTCACTAATAACTTCTTTTTCTCTAGTTTCTGCAACAAGATTTGCATAATCATTTAGTCTAACGTAACTGTGTGCTGGACTTTTTGATTTGAAAACACACACCAACCCATCAAGAGAGTCACTTATTTTGTCTGGGTTTATGCTTGGTTCAAAATAACAATCAGGTGTAAAAATCATAAGAGGTTCGTCGTTATCAATGTGTTCTTTTGCCAGCATACACGTTGACAATGCACCATCAGTCAAACCAGGTATGACTATAATTCTACAATCTTTATATTTACTTCTAAGTACAAAGTTTAAATTATATTCTTTTACATGATCTTGTCTTATAACAAATATTAAATTACAGTTATCGTGCTTAATTGATTCGAGCGATCTATCTAAAATAGTTTTACCGTTTATTTCAATCAACGGTTTTGGCGATGTATATCCTGCGTCAATGAATCTTTGTCCATTTCCAGCAATTGGTAAAAGTAAATTAGTTTTCATATGTTAAAACCTTTAATGTCATTTCATGTGCTTTTTGTATTGATATATCGAGATTATCATGTGTTAACATATTTGATATAAAACACGCCGCAAAAGAATCACCTGCGCCAAGTACATTCATGTTTTCTTTAAATGTTGTTGTATGAGTTTTACTCATATTTTTTCCTACACAAGCACTACCTGATGGATAATGTAATATTACATTTTTTCTTACGAGTTGTGCCAAATCTTTTATATCCATGAATAAGTCTTCTTCTGATATAAACAAATAATCAATGTATCTAAGTTCATTTTTAATGTTCATGTCACCTGCCGTTAAATCAGCAGACACTATGCCATTTAAATCTTTGATAAACGATTTATCTTTAAGTTGATTTAAATACATGATATGATGCCATTTAGCATCAATAGGTTTTGGTTTGTTTGTTTTTAAATTAAGATTGCCTCTTCCAACCCTCTGCGATTTACATTCATTAATTAAAACAACCGCTTCACCAATAGCACATGGACATAATTTGTAACTTATCTTTGAATTAATTATATTAAGTGCATTCCAAAAGTTTGCTATAGCACCTAATGAAACTTCCTCTTCAAAGTTATTAATAATTCTATCAATAGTTATATGACCATATACAGCCAGATCAAATTTATACATTACTCATTTCACTACTTGTTTGTTCTAATTTGTCAAGATCAACAACTTTTTGCATTTCAACTGGCGTAACAAAATTTGATGCAACTGCTTTATCATATAATTCTACTAAACAACCTTCGCCGCCTTTTTTATCAAGTATCATCCATGAATTATCTTTGATTGTTTGTGGTGCATCACTTGGACAGGCTGTATATTTTAATTTAGTAAACATTTGAAAGTCAAAGTAATCATCACCTACAAAAAACATATCATCATATTCAACATTATATTTAATTTTGAATTCTTCAAGCCATTGTGATTTATCCAAACCATCTCTTTTATCTCTAGTGCAATAAAAGTCAATATTTCTTTTTGCAGCCATATTTCTATTCCAACTATCACCACTTATCATAATAACTTTTACATCAGCAGCTGCAAATCTTTTTATTGCCGTAAAATCTTTACACATATACCTTTTACCTACTGGTATATGATCGCTGTTATAAATTTTTGTACCATCAGTAATTACACCGTCAACATCTAATATTAAAAGTTTTATTCTCATTTATACCTCTCTATGTAATCACTACATATACCCCAAAAATTTGTAGTATTTGTATTATGAATTTCTGGTAAAACAGCAATACTATTTTCACAAGGACTTTCCATACCTGGGTAGGCCCATATCCATCCGTTGCTTGTAAGCGTATAATCATCATTATCGTGCCAAAACCAGTGCAATTCAGCATCACTTAACGGTTTTATGGCTTTATGATTTTTTGCATGAAATATTAATTTGGTCGGCAATGATTTTATAAAATCAATTGATGTTTTATATTGCGGCTCATCATGTCCGAACCATAAATGAGAATTATCATACCAAACATCAACTTCACAAAAATAACCTGCAGCCACTGCTTCTTCAATGTATTCAGGTGAATTTTCTCTTTCAACAATTTTACCGTTTATATTACCTCTATGTGATATGTGTATCATAATCTTATCTCATACTGTGTTTCTCCGTGTTTAAACATTTTAAAGTTATGTTTTTCAATAAATTCATTTACAGCTTTTGTCACACCTTTTTTTCCCCACTTAGCGTTTGGCCAATAATAGTCATCACCTAATATAATCCCATCTTTTTTAACTACGTCAAGTGAATTTTCTAAATCACGTAAACATACTTCATAAGAATGATCACCGTCGATATAAATCCAATCAAGATGTTCTGGATTGCCATTTGATAATGAAACTTTATATCTGTCAAACCATTCATCTGAAGTTTCTTTACAAAGTTCTGCTTCCGAAAAAGCATCAAATGTATTTCTTACTTGCTTATAAACTCTATCATAAAATTTTTGAAATCCTGCAGGTGCAATCTCACCCGTTATTGCTTGATACTTTGCGAGGTATTCTTGAAACGACATTTCACTTGAATTTTTATATGGTTCAATTGAATAAGCGTCAATCATATATAATTTTTTAAGTCCTTTTTTTAAAAACTGTGTTGATGTATTTCCCATCCATACACCAATTTCTGCACCAATCGTTGCAGGTTTAATTAAGAACATAATATTTTTTGAATCTGTATTTGTGTGAGTTGCCATCATAATGTTACACCATAAAATGTTTACTACCGTTATTCACCGCTCTTACTAGGTGATGAGATTTATAACCACCTACCTTACTATATAGGTGTATTTTATCTGGACTTTTATAAAGAGTTGCCAAGTGATACATTCCAGAATCCGAACCGACATGATAATCTGCATAATATATTGCATGACCCATATGTGCCAGTGATGTTTTGAAAACGCCTTTACCATTACCACCTAAATGTATTTCTGCACCAGCATATTTTTCATGTATTTTGTTTTGTAATACTGGTGACATAGTTCTTGTTTGATCAGTTGAATCCCACTGTACTGTAATAAATTGATCAGGTAACCAATAGTTTTCTATTATTGGTTTAAGCATTGCTGGCTTTTTTAAATACTGCGACATTTCGAGTGGTACAATTGTTTCATTTGGATGCATATGTAATGTATCTTTGAAATAATATATTTCTGCATCTATTCCATTATCTTTTAAATATTGCAACCATGTTTTTTCAGGTAAATTATCGACAGGCCAATTTTGTAAGAAAACAGTACCTTTTGGAAAAAGTGTTAGTATTTCAGCCCATGAAGATTTTTTCTTATCTGATTTTTTACCACCTGCAATACTCCATTTATCATCTGTTAAATGTAGAGTAACAGGCGTATTATGCGCTTTTCCATATTGATATGCACAAAGAACACTTTGTATTCTATCACCAAGTCCTGGAGTTGTATAAGGTCTGTCACCAGATCTAATACTTTTTGATCTTAATGCTATATGTTTCAATGGCTTTTCTTTTCTGTAATGTCACTATAAAAAAAAGTATCTATTCTCTTCTTAGTTTCATGTCTTAGATCATTTAATTGTGTTATCAAAAAGGCTGTGTCAGATTCTTCTTTACTTAATCTTTCAACGCCTTTTCTTTTAATATCTTCTAAATTCCATAATTGTGAATTGATTGCTATCATAATATTTAAGTAATAATTAAAACCTGTGTAAAGAATTGGTTTATATTGATCAAGCTCAGCTTTTACATTTAAACCTTTTTCTTCTTTTATTTTTAAGATGGAGTATTTGTCAATGTATTCACCTACACTGATGTTTACTTTTATTTTCAATTTACTTTCTCCATCAGCTCTTCTACATTTTCACCACCATTCGGTAATTTATCTTTAAGAAAGAAATGTACAAAGTGTGCTTCTTTTATTTTATCGTTTGGTAGAGCAGTAAAAAGTGCGTTCCATTTCCAGTCTAATTCTTGCAGATTCATTTTTTCTTTCTTAATCCACCAGTTTAAAAGTGTTTGATCTGTACTCCATTTCCATGCACCTAAACCATCAACAAATCTTTTAAACTCCGGTCTTTGAATAAAATTTTTACCTGATTGACGCTTACCGTCTGATTGTACTGGTAAATACATAACAAACGATCTGTTCATTAACATCATGCCCATATTAAAAAAGTGGCCACCTGATTCGTTCCACTTCCAATCTACGTCTTGTAAAGTACTATACTGCATTCTTGTATAGCCTTTAAGTTTTTCTTGATACCAAGGTAAGATAGGTGCAGTTCTTTCAACAACTCCTGCAAACTCAGTATCAATAGTCATTTCATTAAATACATTTGGTGTGCCCGGTCTTATCCAAATATCAGCATCAATAATACAAATTTGATCGTATCTATCCCAATAGTTAAATGCATTCTCTTTTTCAAAAATTGGTAAGAATCCACCATATTTTTCATATGACTCTTTACTACGATTTGTAGCAAATACATCTGGTTTAATTTTCATTATGGGTTGTGTTTGTATTATATAATCTACTTTATTACGTGGTATTTCTTTTGAATTTATATCTTCGGCGTATGCTTTTACTGAAGCCGTACAATGATCATAAAGTTTTGATCGCTTGCCAGTATAAACTTGATAAATTAATCTTTTCATCTTTTATAAATTCCTAATAAACTATTGGTTCTGTTATGCCTATTTATGACTTTAAAATCATTATTAAAAAAACCAAACTCTTCTTCAATTATTTGAGTTAACTCTCTCGGTGATATCTCAAGTGGATCTAGTTCTCTCATTTTATTTTCAGCACCTGTAGCGAGTTCAATACAAAGTAAACCATTTTGATTAACTTGCTCAGTCCACGTTTTTAATGCTTTAAATGGATCGTAAGAGTGATCGATAGAATTACTATAAACGATATCAAACTTATTTACATAAGATGGTATCTGATTATGGAAGTCGTGTTGAATGGTGTTTGGGAATTGTTTTGCTGTATGTGATATTTCTGTACCAACGATGTGATACAAAGATGGAATAGCTTTTTTAAACATGTCGAGTTCAGCACCATTCCTAGTTCCATGACAAATAATATCTTTTGCATCAGGCTTGTATTTTGCTATTAAGTCAAATACTTTTTGGTCTGCCCATACATTCTTAAGTTTATTTACATTACCTTCGGTTTGTACTCTAACATATTCATCATAATTTTTGTACTTCCAAAGCTTCATAACAAAAACCTTTTATTATTTTTTCTTCAATGCCTGTGTACCAAAGTAAGCTGCTACAATCGCTGCAACAGAAACATAATATACTGCAGCCATATCACCTAATATTTTTGCAGCTTGATCTAATCCTATTAATAAAGATATGACAACCATTGATGGGTAAAGTAACATTCCCCATAAAGCAAACCATGCCATGAATCTTTGTGCGTCTTGTCTTTTATCTTCATTTTCAAGTCTCATAAGTCTTTCATCCATGTCAAGTTCTTCATCAGTAACAACACCATCACCGTCTACATCATATTTCGCGTACTGACTTCCTTTTTCTAATTTCTTTTGTGCAGCCATCTGCGTACTCCTTAATTTTCTCCGCAATATTTTTTGCTTCTTTAAAACCATTACGAAGAGAATTTGACCGATGGCCATCTTCTAAAAACCACTCAATAGTATCTATATCAGATCCTTGCGGCATGTTATAATCTTTAGTTATGAACTCAAACTCGTTTCTTAATTGTAATACTTCTGTTAACTGCAATGTCCAAACATCCTTCTTTTTCTATATTCATCAATTGTTTCGTGTAGTAATTTTGTATAGTTATCTCTATGCTCTACAAATACACACGGCTTTTCATGATCCACATCCATTATAATAACTATATTGGGAGCAACCAATCCCGTTCTTTCTTCCCACATAATTGAATATGCCGCACATTGCGCAAAGTAATTACTTATCTTTTCTTTTTTCTTTATGTAACGAGAAGTTTTAAAATCGACAATAGAAGGCACACCATTATATTCAGCGATGCAATCACATCTACCGGCAACACCGAGATGTTCACTAAATAATGGTACTTCTAATCCGTATATTGTTGTTATATTTTTATCAAGTATGGGTTTAAGATTATCAAGACTTTGTCTTATATGAGGTAGATAGTCTTCAGTAGATTCATTTTTAAGATATTTTTCCACTATTGAATGTACTTTTGTACCACGCCTTACTGCTTTACCACTTACGAGTTCAGCTTCTTCTTCGCCGACTCTTTCTTTCCAAGCTCTTATAACATCTTCTGTTAGTATACTTAAAACTGTAGTGATACTAGGATAGCGGTTACCATTAGGGGCACTATAAGTTCTACCGCTATCGGTAGTTTCAGCATCCAAATCTTGATAGCCGAGATCAACTTTAACATGATCAAATCTCTTTTTCATATTTTAAATGTCGCTTCTCTATGAAATTTAAATTAAGTACACAACGTACTTTATCATCGGTACATGTTGTACCTGCGTGTAAATACCAAGATGGAAACGTAACTAATCTATTTGCTATAGTTTCTACTTTAGATCCGTCTTTAAAATAAAGGTAACCATCACAAGTATTTAAAAAATAAACTGCAGTTGTACATTTATATTCAGTATCAGTATGTAAATCAAATTTAATAATTTTTTCATTATAAGGAACCATGTTTGCTTTTATTCTTATCCAAACAGCTGGATCTATTTTTTTAAGCAAAGGTGTTATTTGAGAATAATGACTTGATTTTAAACCCACATCAGCGCGATAAAAAGTATGTACAAATTGAAAGTTGTGTATTGAATTATCATCTTTCCAAACTTTATGTTCATTAAAATCCCATGGTATTGTTCCGTTGCCAAGGAATAAACTTTGAAGTTGATGGAAAGGACCTCTTTCTAAATATTCGTCTGTTATACTATACGCCGGTTTTTTCATTTTGTTCAACTTCATAATTATATTTAAAAATTTCTTCTACCGCTTCTCTTTGTAAACAGTATATGCTTTCAGGTTTCAATTTATAATCATACGATTTTATTGCTTCTCTATATATATCTAAATTCTTAAGTTGTACATATGTAAAGCATTCTTCGTATGATCCAAAGTTTGGTGATGCTAAAACATAAAGTGGTCTATCAATAGCAGCAGTATCCGCTTGTATGAATGTTACAACTGCAAAAAAAAGTTCTTTCATTGTCGCTCCTATATTTTTATAGTGTTTCCTTTACCAGAGTTTTGCTTTATTCGTTTCAAGTTATCTTTCCAACCTTGATCCGTTTTAGATAAAAGACTACCATGGTGTGCTATAACACCAGGAAATTTAAGAACTTTAATACAATTATGTTTTTTAAGATATTCCTGTAGTTCTTCTGAACTACATTCAATATCATACTCATCACCTTCTTCAAGTGGTTTAACTGTGTATTTCGGCACCGCTATATCCTTTCCACCACGTAGGAGCCTCACGACCCCATTCCCATTTAGCAAATGGTTTTGCTTTATGATAATAGTTTCTGTAAGCTTGAACTGCATCACCAGGAACCATACAATCAGGATAATGGGTCATGGCTTGTACAAATTCTGTTAGACCTTTATCCTTTATATTTATAGGCGGCGCGGCGAGTATTGGACCGAGTTTTTTAAAAGTTACGTGTTGTTTACCTCTACGATATTCAAATTCTTTAGCCATTGAAACAAAATGATGATAATGCCAGTTGTAGTTTTGTAAACTTTCGGAAGTCCATGTAGTACATGGATGATATTTATGTACTGCAAGATAATACAATTCATCACGTATATCGCCGAATGAATAATATGTTTGCATTGTTTTTCCAGATTTTGATCGTCTTTTTTCTGGTATGCCGTCCAATAATCTATGTACTGTACTAAGCATTTGTGCTGATTCAACAATCATCTTTGGAACGTGCTTATCACAAAGCATCATTGCAGCTTTAGCTGGATCTTTATCTAATATAAATATATTCATTTTTCACCTTTAAATAATAATATAGTATCATAGTTTTACAGATTTGTAAACAATTATTTTTTTACTTAATTTGAAATTTTTCTCCTAGCACTTGTTTTAACTTGATTTGTCGTTTAATATAATTTAACTTCTTATTGATTTTTCCCATTCTGTTTATTCTTCCTTTTTTTCTAAGTTTTGATATGTGAATTTCTAAATCTCTTTCAAGTTGTGCTAAAACCATTTTCTGCCTTTCTTGGAGGTCAGTCCTGTAGTAGCTTTGGAAATGCCTCCTCTACTATTGGTCTGCTTAGACCGTGTAATTTTTCTTTATTAATCATAGATATTACAAGTTTAGCATCCTCTGGATGTACGCCTTCAAGTATACCAATAAATATACTTTCTCTTTTTACTTTTGGAAGTTTATCACCCGGTCCACCTTTAACAAAGTAAACAAACTTTTTATTTTCTTTAGTTAAATTTGCGGGATGATAATGAGCTGGTGATGGCATATATGGTGGAGAACCTGCAGGTAGATTCCATAAAACTGAAGAATCCATAGTACCTCTTATAACATCTTTCAATGCCCAGGTTTCATTCTCTTTTAATATTCTAACTTTGTCACTTTTGTTTCTTTGTTTCGCAACTTCTTCAAGCACTTCATGAACATATTGTTTCATTAAATAAACTCCTGTACACTTTTAATCAATTCATTACATTTTTTAGAAACAAGATACGGAAACACCTTACCTCGTCTCATCCATCGTGTATCTGGCTTGTCTGCCATAAAGTTATTTATAATTTCTCTTCGGAGATCTTCGGGTGTTTCAGTAAGATCAATTAATTTTTTATTCCTACAATAGTTACGATACCAAGATGCGGCATATAATAATTCACCTTCATCTAAGTCTTGCATAATGTCATCAACTTTCTTTTGTGTCATAGGCTTTTGTCTGAATCCTTCAACAAACACATTATCATCTGATAAGATATTTGGTACACCGTCACCTTTATCACCGCGTATGATATGTTTTTGTAAATACACTCTAGGATTTTCTTCTATTAATTCTTTTTTAAGAAGTGGTGAAAACTGTCTTACGTTTTTAAATCTTTGTAATTGTAAGAAATCTCTATCCGAAGATACAATCATAATTTTTTGTGGATTGAAATCATTGTTATGATCTGGATTCATAGTAACCAATGTGCCTATAACATCATCGGCTTCACAACCATCAACACGTATAACTGTATAAGGAAAGTTTTCTGCAATTTCTTCACGTACATCATTAAGTATTCTAAATGCTTCATTCCAATCAAAGTCAGATGTACCTCTGTCTTTTTTACGATTAGCTTTGTACTGTGGAAAAGTTTTTCTACGCCAGTTATTTGAAGCATCAACTGCAAGAACTAATTCGCCATATTCTTCTTTGTATCTCGTACGATACATTCTAAGGGAGTTGAGTATCATATGACGAATTAGTTGTTCATCAAAAGTTTTATTAATTATAATTGCTGCTAAAGCAATACCACTGTAATCTACAATGATCATGCATGTCTCCTATAAACATATACATCCCATAGTCTAGCATTTTTTATGCCACCTTTAGGATCACCAAAGTAAGTAAAACCATTTAAAGGTTTTCTGCCTTTCTTTTCAACACGAAATTTTCTATTTCTTGAATTACATGCACGTACGATGGCTTTTACCATTTCATATTGTTGCATATCATCTTGATTTTGTGGATCAAATCTACCAATCCATGATGGTGACCTGTTATGCTTGCCAATAAATATACCCATATCAACTACCTTTCTTCCATGTTGGAAATTCCACACTGATTGCTCCGTCAAAATCAAGAGTAGACTCATGTGCCGATTGCATTTCACCGTCAGGGTATTCTACGTGGTAGTTACCCATACCTAAGTAAGATATTATCTTAACATAATCGTCAGTAAAGTGACATCTTGCAAATTTTAATTTCATTACACTGCCTCCGCTTGTTTAGCAGCAATTTCTGCATCTCGTAGATCTTGTTTGCGAACAAAATCATTGCCAGCCACACATTGCTTGGTTGTGAGGAAACCTGTCTTTTCAAAGAAAGACAAAATGTTTTGAGCAAACTCGCTCCAATGCCTACGCTTTTGAAGACCATAAACGAGTCTTCTATTGATAGGGCACTTCATAAATCTATCTTGCTTAGCAAGCACACTGTTAGGAAATCTTCTAATTTTTTCCTGTCTATTAAACATTGCTTGATCTATATTCATAATTTAACTCCCATAAATTTTTATTATAGATATATTCTACCATAGTTTTATG
>CETN01072059.1_pt1 | contig 15576 bp, 16 predicted proteins | sample 531301 | NCBI WGS metagenome assembly CETN01 (sample SAMEA2622656, study PRJEB7988) | marine metagenome | isolation source: saline water (ENVO:00002010), including
GGACGCTTCGCCCGGCATCACCCCGTCCGTTAGCTGTTGTCCGCCGTTTCCTGAGTTCGCTTTTCCTCGAAGTCCCTTCGCCTGGGCTTTCGCCCCGTGAACGTTGTTACGATCTTGTTGGGCTCCGGCGGCCGAGCCCTGGGGCCGATCTCCCAGAACATGGCTTTCTGAATCGCTTCATCATCCTGCTGCGAAATGGCATAGATCTTGAATACAGAGAATGCTTCAAAGAAGAACACCTTCTTCTTGAATACCTCTGGACGATCCTTGCCTTTTCGGCCTTTGCGGTGAAACCTTGGCTGAGCAATGAAGATCTGAATCAAGCGATCCCGGTCTTTACCAGAAATCTGAGCGCTCTTGCAGAACTCGTGGATTCCGCTTCTTACGTATTCGGCCAGGTGTATGTCCCTTTTCCAGGGGCCCGAAAGAAATACATCTGGCACCATATCGCACATAAAAAGAGCCAGATAGACATTGATCGTAAGCTCCTCTCTTTCCGAAAGCATACGATCTGCCACACTGAGTCTTTGCCCCACCGGCAACTCTTTGAACTCGGATTCGCCTGTTTTGCCTTTCTTTCGAGTGGCTTCCATAGCGTCCGGAAAAAGAGCGTCCAGCAGTCCCGTATCGTATAGCGAGGTAAAGATTTCCAGGGCTCTGCCTGTGCGAAAGATCTTGGAGTATTCTTCCAGCAGACGGTTCTGATTTGCCTTTAATATTTCTTCGCGGTTTTTCCTGATTGCCTTGAAGCAGGTGGAGTCCATCTTCATATCCAGAAGCGCAGCAAATTTCGCGGCACGAAGCATTCGCACCGGATCTTCCTGGAAGCTTACATCTGGATCTCCGATCACACTCAAAGTCTTGCTCTGAATGTCTTCGAATCCACCCACATAGTCTATGATGCTTTCATTTCTTGGATCAAAGAAGAGAGCGTTCATTGTGAAGTCGCGCCTGGCAGCATCTTCCGGAGGCGTTCCGAATTCATTGTCTCTTTTGATCAGATAGTCCTTCCCCTTTTCCGGAGACTTGAATCTATGCTCGGGTACGCTGCGAAATGTAGAGACTTCGATTACTTTTCCGCCACGAAACATTATGTGCACGATCTTAAATCGTCTTCCAATGCTGCGCGAATTGCTGAATAGTTTTCTAATTTGTGCGGGCGTGGCCGTAGTTACCACATCAAAGTCTTTGGGTTTCTTTCCCAGCAGTACATCCCGGACACAGCCGCCTACCAGGTAGGAGCGGTGACCGTATCGGTTCAAACGATTGATGACTTTTAGAGCATCTTGATCCATGTTCTCCCGGCGGAGAGGATGGAATTCCTTATAGATGCGCTTCCCATCCGGGTACCTAAGCACCCGGGCCAGCCCACGGCGAGGCCTGAAAAAGCGCAGAATCTTATGGATCATTTCAGATGAACCATCATGGAAAGACCCGATAGAATCAAGTAAATTCCATTATGGTTTTTTGCTCGCAGTCCAGAGTCAGAAATTGAGAAACGTGTGTATGCGGGATAAATTCCGGAAATTTCTGCAGAATCACCTGCATCTGTGGAATCGACGCCGGGAGAAAGCCTGGGCCGGCCTTTCCATACTTGTATTTCCGGAAATGTCCAGCGCCCCTCCTCGCAGAATCCGGATCAACTACTACATTCTGTTCTTTGTCGTAGCGCTCGTGGTTTCGGTCATCCTTTCCGGCGCATTTCTGTGGGTAGGACGACAATTTCAGACCGTACAATCGGTATCCAGCATAGAGCGAAGAAAGGTTCTGCTTTCCAACTTTCACATGCTACTCACCGAGAAAAGGGAGCTTCTAAACCGGAGTAGAGAGCAGATCGAAGAATTCAGAGATCTGTCCTGGAAAGATGCCCGGGATCTGGAGGCCTATATTGAAAGCCAGATTGAGCCGCAGCAGGTGCAAAATGTCACCCCGGCCAGTCGATTGGAACAGGATCTGATCACACTCAAGAGTCTGAGCCAGGAATCGGACGTGGTGCTGGGTACGGCGGCGCACCATGGACTGCATATGATCTGGAACCGGGCCTATCTGAACTGGATTATTCCCCGGGGCCGTCCCATGATGCCCGGGGTCGGTTCGATTTCATCGGGCTATGGCGGCCGTAAGGATCCGTTTGGTCGAAGCAATGAAGGAGATTTCCACACGGGCGTGGACTTTGCGGCGGCGCCCGGAACTCCGATCATCGCCACCGCCCCGGGTATGGTGATGCAAACCGTGGGGGAAAGCCGTTCCGGCTATGGAATCTATGTGCGAGTACACCATGGATTTGGTATTTCAACTTTGTATGCACACTGCTCAGAACTTGCTGTAGAAGAAGGTCAGCGAGTGGATCGGGGGGATGTAATCGCATACGTAGGCGCTACCGGATCTGCCACAGGCCATCACCTGCACTACGAGGTACGCTTTGGTTCTCAGCCCGGCCGAAATCCCTCGCCCTATATCCGGCTGAAATAATAAGCAAACAATAGCGATCGTTCAGACATCAGGGCAGCGTTCCTGGATACCAGGCTGAAACCCTTGAAACATCAACCGCGGGACCCGAGTCGAAATCCTGGGGCCCCGCTTCGTCATGGTTCTTTTTCAGGCTGCCTCCGCCTGGTTCTGTTCGCAGAATAACCTGTTTGCTACGCCGTTTGCTATGCTGTTTGCTCTGCTGCGCTTTCTTCGAAATCACAGCTACTGCAAGCCACATACTTGCCCTTTTCGCGGCTGGATTTCTCCAGGAGTAGTTTGCCGCAACTCGGGCAGAGTCTTCCTTCCACCGGACGATCCCAGGAACTGAATTCGCAGTCCGGATAATTGGTGCATCCGTAGAAGGCCCGCCCTCGTTTGGTAGCTCGCTGGATCACTTCGCCATTTTCGCAGGACGGACAGGGCCCCAGCGGGATGGCGCGCGCATTCTTGCACTCGGGAAATCCCGGGCAGGCCAGGAAATAGCCGTTCCGCCCAATTTTTTTAACCATGTTTCGACCGCACTTTTCACAGATCAAATCAGTGGGCTCATCCAGGACATTACGCATCTCTTCGATGTTCTCCTGGGCGTCCTGAATGGTCTTCGCAAAGGGCTGATAGAACTCATCCAGCATGGAAGTCCACTGTAGATCTGAATTGGCCACCTTATCCAGGTCGTCTTCCATCTTGGCGGTAAACTCGGTATTGACCATTCGCGGAAAATGATTTACCATTAGATCGTTTACGAGCTTACCCAGGTCCGTAGGCTTCAGCGCTTTCTGAATACGTGTAACGTAGAAGCGTTTCAACAGAGTCTGGATCGTGGGCGCATAAGTGGAGGGTCGCCCCACTCCGCTCTCTTCCAGGGTTTTTACCATGGATGCATCGTTGAATCTGGGGGGCGGCTGCGTGAAGTGCTGTTCAGGAAGCACTTTCATCAACTTTAGCTCGTCCCCTTCTTCGAGTTCTGGAAGCTTGTTATCCTTATCTTTTTTCTTTTTGGCCTCTTCCATGGAAAACACTGCGGAGAACCCGGGGAACTTGACGATTCGTCCGTTAGCGCGAAAACCGTACTTGCCGGCCTGGATATCCACGGATGTGTGATCCGCAATCTCATCGGCCATTTGCGAAGACACGAACTTCTGCCAGATGAGCTGATAAAGGCGAAATTGATCCCTTGAAAGAATGCTCTGTATGGAATCCGGAGTGCGAGTGGGATCCGTGGGTCGGATAGCTTCGTGGGCATCCTGAGCGGATTTGTTGGATTTGTACTGCCGCACTTCAGCGGATAAGTACTCGGCGCCATGTTTTTCTTTGATGTATCCTCGCACCTGTTCGGCCGCGGCCGGGTTGATACGCGTGGAGTCGGTACGCATATAGGTGATCAGTCCTGTAACAACTCCATTGGCCAGCTCCAGTCCTTCGTATAGTTGCTGCGCCACCATCATGGTCTTCTGCGAGGTGAAGCCCAGTTTATTAGCGGCGTCCTGCTGAAGTCTGGACGTTGTGTATGGCGCCGTAGGCTGCCGCTTTCTTTCTCTGCGAGTAATGCTCTTTACCTGGAAGTCCAGAGACTTCATCTCTTCTTCCATGCCCGCCACATCGTCTTCGGTCTTTAAATCAACCTTCTGGCCATCGATTGTATTCAAAGAGGCAGGAAACGTAGTTTTATTTTTTTGAAGCTTCGCATCCACTGTCCAGTATTCCCGGGGAACAAAAGCATCGATTTCCTTTTCCCGGTCGCAGATCAATCGCAGTGCAATGGACTGTACGCGACCGGCGGAAAGGCCCCGTTTAATCTTTTTCCAGAGAATAGGGGACAGACTGTAGCCGACCAGCCGATCCAGAATTCGCCTGGCCTGTTGCGCATTCACCAGGTTTTCGTCGATTTCCCGCGGGCTGGCAATGGCATCCTTCACCGCCTGCGGAGTAATCTCATTAAACTCCACCCGACGAATGTTAGAGTTACGGGGACTCAGAGCCCGCTTCAAATGCCAGGAAATAGCTTCGCCTTCCCGGTCCGGGTCAGGCGCCAGTAGCACTTCTTTAGATGCCTCGGCCAGTTTCTTTAGCCGATTCAGAATCGGAGCGCGGCCACGAACAGTGATGTACTCCGGTTCGAACTTGTTCTGAATATCCACCGCCATGCGCGATTTGGGCAGGTCAATGATATGACCCATTGAGGCTTCGATTACGTAATCGTTACCCAGATATTTATGAATGGTGCGAGCCTTCGCCGGTGACTCCACAATAACCAGGGTTTTTCCCCTGGCGCTTCTTGCAGTGCTTTTCTTTGCAGCGGTCTTTTTGCTTGCAGCGCTACCCTTCTTGGATGTTTTCTTGGATGCCTTTTTTGCTGTTGCCATAAAATTTCAGTTTCTTCTATATAATACGAGAATCGGCGCATGCCTTCAGGAAAAAAGCAAAATTTGAAAATCTGGTGTATCCATCCAGACGGCGAGCAGCTCATGGATGGCGGCGATACTGCTGAACTGCCAGGGAAGTTCAGCAGCAATCCAGCCGCGAACCAGTCGCGAACCGGTCCCCGAGAAATTCAAATCCAGATGCCAGTCTGCTAATCGTCGGGCGGCCTTTCAAAAAGTAGTCCCTGGCCCAGAGGTCTCAATCGGCCGCTCCTCAACCCTTCCCGGAATGCAATCTCTTCGCCTACATCCACTTCTCCGTCTGGAATACGATGGATTCGTTCGGGCGGTATTAATTCGGATAGGGGTAACGCGCCCTGATCCAGCAATTCCCGGCCCCCCTCGTTTTTTCCAGCGGCGCTCAGCAACGGATGATCAAATACCATAAGGTCGCGTCCTTCGTCGAGACAGAAAGAAGCGCTGATGAGCGCACCGCTACCGTAAGGAGCTTGCATTAGCACGGTAGTATCGCTCAAACCTGCAATGATTCGGTTCCGTCGCGGAAAATGGTAGCTTCTTGCTTCTGTATAGGGCAGAAATTCGCTCAGCAGATACAGTTTGCCGGGGTACTTACCGCTCCACAGATTCCGATTTTCGGCCGGACCCGGTTTCATGATGCCGGCTCCCAGGACGGCCAGGGTATCCATGCCTCGTTTCAGAGCGGCTTCATGAGCTACCGAATCAATGCCCCGGGCCAGACCAGATACGATGACGGTACTTTCGGGCAGAGCATTTACGAATTGAACGGTCGCTTCGCAAGAAACCGGATCCGGGTTTCGCGTTCCTACAATCGATACAAAGCGTTTGTTGGATTGGAACGGATTTATCGACTCATTTGACGTTGCGCTGACCCCGGCCCCTTCTCCAGAATCGTCGTCATTGTCCGCGAAACCGGTCGTTGTTCCAGGTTTGCTCACCGAGCTCGTTCTTTGAGCACTTCCTGGCATGGTTCGCAGCCAGACAACTCCAGGAGCGTCAAAGATATGTCGTAACCCGGATGGATAATCGGGATCCGGATAGAAAACTGGTACTACCTCTGGATTCCCCGCGAATCGATGGTTGCTGACCAGGTTTCGGAAAATCTGCATTCCCCTGGCAGTGTAGATTTCGCCGAACTCTCTAACAATAAAGGGAAACCATGCCCGAAGCTCCCTGCCCCAATTGCTGAAACCGCCCGTCTGGAAGAATCGCCTCCGGTAGGGCAATCCTGAAACCATGCAGGCAAGCTTAAGCCGTTCTGTTGGTGAGAGTGGCAATCAGGGTTGGATGGTTTCTTCCGTGATGATTTCGCAGCCGGGCTTTCCCTGCAGGCAGGTCTCCAGCTTCTCCAGGTTTTCCCGGGCCGATCTGTACTGTACGTTACGTTTCTTGTTTCCGCGCAGCACTCCGCGTTCATAGAGATCGTCCATGATTTCGATAATACGACGGTACTCATCGGCGCCGGTGCGCAGATTGCCGTTCTCGACCAGTATATTGGCTTTGGCAAAGCGTACCGGTATGTTTTGCTCCTCTTTGCGCAGTAGCTCGTCCAGAATCTCCAGGGCTTTTTCCGGATCGCGACCGTAACCTTCGGACTTTCCATAGAGGAGCGCCAGCTGGTATCGCGGGCGATGATCCCCCGGTTCCAGTCGTGCCACCGCTTCAAATAAGAATTCGGCGGACTCAAACCTGGATCGCTCCCAACCCAGAGCCCGGCTGGCATTGGCATAGCAGAGACCGGCTTCGAACAACAGCTCGGGATTGGCTTTGTTGTACGTGAGGGCCTTTCTATAATAAGGCAAAGCTTCTTCGAAGTAGTTGTTGTTCTGGGCCGCAAGCACCGGTCCGGAATCCTCATCTATGGATTGCCGGAAATAGGGGTCCGCCGCTTCGTAGCGGCCCTGTTGCATAATGGCTTTTCCGATTTTCCAGGCCAGGTCCCCCTGAATGGACTGCTCTTGCAAAAGCCCACGAAGGTTCTTTTCGAATTCCACAGCCCGGTCCTCGCTGAGCTTTAGATCCCTTTTGAGTCGGGCAATATCTTCGTCGGAGAGATCCAGAATGCGCTCCCCCCTCTCGCGCATGCCCCAGTTGCGTATGGAGTCGGATGCGTCTTCGCAACTACTGGATACCAACGCCAGCACCAACAGGGACACAATAACGGAAACAGTAAGGTTTGCCTGGTCGGGAGCCCTCATATAGGTGGAGTGTTCTGGATAGCGTTTTCGTTTGCATTTATTTTTTGTTTTTTTGATCGAGCCCGGAGCCCAGGAACCCCAAATGGATGAGCCTGAACCCTTTCAGTTTTGATTTGATCCTTAAGCATTCCGCCATTTCATGTACAGTCTGAAACCCGATCATCCATCCTACCCTGCCTCTTATTTTGCGGACCTGGTAAACCTTCTGGTTGAGCTGGAGCAGCTTTGCATGGCCGAAAACTGGAACAGCCGGATGATAGAAGGGCAATTATCCAGAAAGGGCCAGCTGATCCTGGGAATTGATCCTGATGCCCGAGTCGTCCCACTTTATGATACTATGCACCGCAGCGGCGGTGTCGTGTTCACTGGCGCCAGGCACCTCACTACCTCGTTCCTGTCCGATGCCCCATCCACGGACTCGGCCGGCTCTTCCCATCGGCCCGACGCCTCCTATTGCGGATATATCTGGCTTGAGGACCGATCGACCCCGGAAGAGGATGAGTCAAGCTGGGAGCTACTACGGATAGGTGTGCTACCCGATTATCGAAGCCGCTCCCTGGGCCGTGCCCTGCTGAGCAGCGGTCAGAAGTTCATCGGCAGTGGGCAGGCCCCGGTGGCCGAACAGGATCAGCACGGCGAGGAAGCAAGAGGAGACGACGAAATCAGAAATTCGGATAGGGATGATTCCCATATCGGGAAGACTGAATGGATTACAGAGTGCCGGATCCTCCTGGAAGTAGCCGAGAACAACCTTCCGGCCCGCAAACTATATGAGTCCTGCGGATTTAAAGAGATCCACCGACGCAAGAACTACTACGCGGATTCCGATGCTTTAATCATGGAATACAAGGAGAGCCATCATGAGACCTGAGCCCATCGGACCTTACGATGAACTTTTTTTATTTTTACTGCAGTTCTTAATCCTTACGTTCATCTACTATACGATGATTTCCAGCGTACTCTATCTGCCGTTTGTGGGAAAATGGGTTCGAAAGCCCGTGGGACGACTGATTCATGGAATCGTATTCATAGTGGCTGCCGTATTTCTGATCTACTGGTTGGTGCCCATGCGACTCATCCACGCACTGTTTCTGGACAAGGTCAATGAAACCCTGCTATGGCCCGATGTAATCTTTTCAGGGCTGGCTCTCTTTCGCGGCGCCATGCTCTGGGATCACCTCTTTGGCTGGCTTTCGCAGCGCTTCCCTACCGGCGCCTAAAGCCGGGGAGTTTCGCATAAGCAATCCTGCCGATTTTCCATAGCCCTCTTCAAGAGGACAGAAAACGGCAGAAGGCGGCAGAGAAACGACGAGGAACAAGTGGACGAGGCCCAAAAAAACGACGAGTAGCGGACGGCGCAGAGCAGGAAAGGAACGGAAAGATGGCGTGAGGGAAGAAAAGGCCCAGCCAGCCTGTTTCCAGGGTAACCTTTCAAGCGATTCCGACAAAAACGGCGGCGACCTCACCGCCATTCTGGCGGCCCTGGCAGTCCCTGCAGAGGCAACAAATGGCGCTTCGCCGGCAAACGACGCTCCAAAACGAATGTTTGTTACTATGTCCACTTCCACGGGAGCAATAAGCATTTCGGGAAATACGGGCATTCAGGGAGCGGATTATTACTGCAATAACGATTCCAACACGGGTCTTCCTTGGCATGAATGCGGATTGGACTACCCGGGCGGGCTCTACATGCGGCAACTGGGACACGGGTTCCGGCACCTTTGCCATGGGAGACGCTTCCCGAACCAACCAGCCGTTCCTGTTTCTTGTAGATGCAAGTCCCTGTAGCGGCTTCAACTATTCCTTTGTCTGCGTGGAACAGTGAGCTGAATTGCGTCGAACTCTCTTCGTCAGCTGACTTGCCTGGATAACCCTGGTCCGATCATTAAAGCCCCTCGGTTACCGAGGTGGATGTTAGACCGAATCAAGTCCCATAAACTCGAGTACATCAACGTGCTTGCTCTTCCCTTTAACCTGTACAGCTTCTATGAATCGAAATCGATACCGATTGCCGTCCTCCAGGAAATCGCGGCATTCCTTGCTAACAATGACGGTCACATTGTAGCTTCGCGTTAAACCTTCCAGCCTGGACGCGGTGTTCACTGTATCGCCGATTACCGTACCCTCCATTCGTTCATTTTCGCCTATGGTTCCCAGCATCACCATACCGGTATGTACGCCCACGCCAATTTGAATACGGTCAAGCCCTTTCTCTATACGTGCACGATTATAGTCTTCCAACAGCCCTTGCATTTCCATAATAGCTTCAAGAGCGTCATCCGGTCGCTTCGGAAAAAGCGCCATTATAGCATCCCCGATATACTTATCGATGAATCCATCATGCTTGCGGATGACGGGCCCAATCCGTTTAAGTAATGCATTGATGAAGCGAAAGTTTTCTTCCGCCGTCATGGATTCCGATAGTGTAGTAAAGGATTGGATATCGGCAAAAAGGACCGTCATCCGAGCCTCCACCGAATCCCCTAGATGGACGTCCTTAATGCTTCGTCGCTTGAGGAAAGAAAGAAACTCCCTGGGAACAAATCTTGAGTAGGAATCCGTGAGCTCCAGCCGGTCCTTTACGGCCAATTCCTGTTGATGCTTGAAACGGTCTCCCAGAGCCAGAGAAAGCAAAGTCAGTTCCAGAGCAGAGCCGAGGAAGGGCAGCGGCAACACCCCGGAAACATCGGGAAAGAGTCCCAGAAAAGCCACCGAGCCGATGATTTGTCCGGAAAGAAAGAAGAACCAGGCCACCAGAAAAGGCCGGGCCGGACGAAATCCATCCATTGTTCGTACAATTGCCGTCACAAATATCAGTAGACTACTCACAATGTTCAAAGAAGACCCCAGGCGGGTGGCCAGTTGGTAGTCGCCCAGAATGGCGATAAGAATGACCGGCAAAAACAGAATCTGCAAGAATCGCATGCTGCGCCCGAGCCAGGGATGATTCAAGAAAACGGCAAGGTACCTTACGGCGAACTGCAGCGATGCGATCACGTAAAGCATCGCTGATACTACGAAAGATCGATTATTCCAAAAATCGGAACCGGGCCATAGATACTGATGTCCGTATCCCAGAAAGGACAGAAACGAAACGAACACGAATCCGACGTAGATTGAATAGTAGAGGTAGGTTCTATCCCGGATCGAGAAGAAGAGAAAGAGATTATACAATCCAATGAAGACCAGACCGCCGAAATACAGACCGTAGAGAGCCGTGCGTATCTGTATGGCCCGGTTCCATTCGCTATCCGAGAAAAGGCCCAGAGGGGCCATCAGAGTTCCCTGTGTTCGGATACGAACATAGATCGGCCCCCTGGATCCCGAGACGGAAAAGGCAAAGCTATTGGCCGGCACATCGCGACTGTAGAACGTAAGCGTATCGCCGGTATGTTTTTCAACAAGTCCGCCGCTGGCATCGAGGTAAAACACCTGAACCGAATCCAGCTGGCTGTAGGAAATATCCAGAATATCGGCCGAAACAGTAGCTGTGGGTGCGCCTTCGCTGCCTTCCACTTTAAGCCACAGTACCACGTCCTGAAAACCGAATCCTGGGGCCTTCGCCGGGGTGGGAGTCCACCGGTCAGCGTTCAATTCAAGGATTTGCTCGAATGGTAGACTCTTGCCTGTATCCAGGTAGTAGAAAAGCCGATAGGGATGACCCTTATCGGAGTGGCCGGTATCTTCGCAGGAGGATAGCAGCAATGGCGCAAGCAAAGCGACCGCGACGGCAAGAATAAAACCTGGCGCCCGGCCATGACGTCCCCCGCACCTTTTCATGCAAGAATAACAGTCTATCCAGAATGTTTGTAAAGGATATTATCGGTCTGCAGATAAGAGCATGCGCCAGGAGGACTCGGGTTCGTCAGAGCCTGGCTTTGGGCCCCCCAGTTCATCTACCTTGTTTCCGAGAGCCTGGTAATTCATACTTATGCGCTACTTTCGCGTAGCTTTCTTTGAAGTCTTTTTCGCAGCCTTCTTCGAGGTCTTCTTCTTATTTCGATCCAGATAAGCATGCATCTCAGCAGGAGTCTGAAACAGGTGCATATGGTCTTTACCCACCCGGGAGCAACTGTCCGGCGAATAATCTCGGCATAGTTGCGGCCTGGTTTCGTAAATACCGCACATACCATTGGCCAGGAGCTTGTCGCAGGGGGTCTTGAAGATGATGGCCCAGGTTTTATCGTGATCGATATAGATCTCCACATTTCTGTGCAGCAGATACCAGGTATAGAGATCCTTTTGTTCATTGGAACGAGGATAATCAAGAGGTACGGTAATGTACATGCAGCAGCCATGGCACTTCAGACAGATCTCTGTCTGATCCATCTGCTTTTCATGGGGAAATCTCGGGAAGGTGAGATCAATTTCGCCGGAGGTTTTTAGCTGATCCACCTGGTTTGTATCAAATCTTGCAGTGAAGTTTAACTCCCCTTTTCGCGGCGGAGCGGGATTGGGATCTGAACCGGAGGCTGCGGGTTTTGCTGTAGCCTTGCGCTTCGCGGTTGTCTTCGCCGATTTCTTTGGGCTTGAATTCGCGCCTTTCTTTGTTGCTGTGTCGGTGGATTTTTTTGCCATTCTATTGCTCTACGCTCTCTTCCGGTCCTGCCAGTACCGGTTCTCTTTCCAGCCATACTCCGCTAAATTCAAACACACGCTTTTGAATCTTACGCGCAAGCTCCATCAATGCCTTCGCCGAACCGCCACGATTCACCAGGGCCAGACTGTGATTTTCAGAAAGACCAACGCCATTCTCGGTGAATCCCTTCTGGAAGCCGGAATTCTCAACCAACCAGGCTGCGCTGAGCTTGAATCCATCGGGAACCTCAAAGCAGGGATAATCGGTTAAGCCCGCGCGTTCCATTCTATCCCTAAAGTCCTGGATCTGGCCGGCCGGAATAACCGGATTAAGGAAGAAGCTTCCTGCAGAGATGGAATTCGGGTCCGCCCGGTCAACGACCATTGATTTCTTTTTCCGTAGCGCCAGTACGGCCTCGCGCAGGCGCTGCAAGGCCTCCGCCCGCTCCTCCGCACGGGCCAGGGTCTTATCAGGGGCCCCCGGTATCCCCGATGCATGGCTGAAATCCACGGGCCCCAGAGCCCTTTTTAGCTCTTCATACCGGGGTTCCTGGATGTTAACAGTGGACAGTCGGAATGCTACGCCGAGTACAATGTAGCGATCGCGATCATAGGATTTGAACCTGCTTTGTCTGTAGGCGAACTCGCATTGCTGATTTGTGAAAACCACCTGCTCAAAGGTGATGCGGTCCAGACACCGCACCGACTCGATGGTCTGGGCCACTTCCTGGCCATAGGCGCCCACGTTTTGAATGGGCACGGCTCCTACCTGTCCGGGAATCCCGGACAGGCATTCCACACCGGCCAGACCATGGGCGATGCAATGCTGCACAAATTCATCCCAGTTCTCGCCGGCCTGAACATCCAGAAGCGCCGATCTTTCATCCTGATCGATGGTCTCGATTCCCCTGGTGGCAATGTGCATGACCAGGCCAGGAAAGCCCTGATCCGAGAAAATGGTATTCGAACCGCCTCCCAGAGTATAGAGAGGTATCTTTTTCTCTCGCGCAAAAGATAGACCATGCAAGATGTCTTCGACACTGCTGGCTTTAAGAAAGTAGCGGGCATCCCCCCCGAGTCGGAGCGTGGTAAGCGGGGCCAGCTCCCTCTGGCTTTCGATAGCGGAATTCATGAAGCGTGGATCTTGGCCTTCGCCGCCTGATAGAGGTCTTCCAGTTTTTCTAGACTCAGGCCTTCCAACGGAACGGAACTCATATCTTCCATGGCTCGAAATCGAGCGATGAACTTCTCACAGCTACCATGCAGGGATAGCTCCGCGGGAACGTCTAAATGCCTGGCGAGATTCACCACACAGAAAAGCACATCTCCCAGTTCATCGGATAACCGGCTCTTAACCGATGCATCGACTTCATTTTTCTGAAGACTCTCTATGAGCTCATCCAGTTCTCCAAGCTCCTCATCCAGTTTCTTGCGAACGTCTACAATGTTGTCCCAATCAAAGCCTTTAAGGGCGGCTTTCTTCTGCAGCTTTTCGGCGCGATGCAGCGCCGGTAGATAAGCGGTTTTCTTGCCAAACTCTGACGGTTCTTTCGATGGATCGCCGTCTGTTGCGCCGCTGGTTGCGGCTTCGGTTTCGCCGCCAAGTGTGGTGTGCGGGCCATCTTGATCTTCTGGTCTATCAGGACTCCGGCCCTGCTTCTGAATCTCCTTTTCTTGTTCCTTCAGCTTTTCCCAGTTCTTCAGCACTTCGCCGGCTCCACTAACTTTCAGATCCCCGAATACATGGGGATGCCGAAAAACCAGCTTATCTACACTGGCCCGGGCCGCATCGTATAGATCGAACCAACCCTTCTCTTGCGCCAGCCGGGCAAAGAATACCACCAGAAACAGCAGATCCCCAAGTTCCTCTTTGAAGTTTTCTACGTCCAGTGTCTGAATCGCATGGATGAGTTCATGGGCCTCCTCCAGAAGATGGGGCTGCATGGAGTTCAGATCCTGTTTTCTATCCCAGTCGCAACCGCCCGGTTCTCTTAGAACTGCGGCTAGCTCGATCATGGATTGTACAGAATGAGAGGCGTTCTGGACTCGCTCCAGCTTTTGCGAAGACCCGATTGTGGAAGGATTCATTTTTCCGGAAACCACCTATAATTTATTGGACACAATGGCCGGAACCGATGCTCTACGTTGCATGAAAAAGACCTTCCGACATGAAGGCAATTCCTTTATTCTCGATGTACAAACCAGAGCCGGCGAATACAAGATATCGCTACTGGACATGGAAACCGAAGAGGCGAAGTCGCTTCGATCCGCCCATCAATTCCGTTTTTTGGACGGGGAACGATTCGAACTTCATACGCCGGATCGAATCATCGAAGGAAGCTACCATTTCACGGAAACAGACTTCTTCCTTCATCTGGATGGCAAGAACCTGCATTTCCAACCCATCTCTTCCGACGCTGCACTTTCCGATTCCGATCTCACCTACACCAGTCCTATGCCTGGAAAACTAATACACCTTCCCGTGAGCGCCGGGGATTCGGTGGAGGAAGGCCAGACCCTGTTTGTTGTGGAAGCAATGAAAATGGAAAACCAGGTAAAGGCCCGTCGAGCGGGGATAGTGGAGTCGGTTAACGGCAAAGAAGGGGATCTCGTCAATCCCGAGGACATCATCATCACCCTGGAATCCTGAGCTTTACGGGCTCGCGCCGTATATAGTCATCGAAAGAAACGGTCCAGGTCTTCGCGCCCGGGATTCCGTGGACGCCATGGACGCCGTCCCCCGTTCATCCGAGGTGGGACGGGGGATTTATTCCGGAAACCGAAGACAATATATGTGAAATCCCGGAACGCCTGTACACAGCGAATTCCGGTGTCCGGGATAGTATTCCGAGATGAGAAATGGAAGAAAACCGAAATAGGGAATGGTCAGGGATTGGACGGGAAGGGCTACAGAAGCCCTCCGCTGCGGATCATTTGCCTTTTAATTCCTGCAAATATACCTGTCTTTTTTGAAATCTCTCTTTGGAATTCAATCCCTGCCATGCCTTTTTCAGATCCCGTACGTTGGATCCGGTCTTGTCGGCATAGCGCTTGAGAAGTTTGGCCGTTTTCTCGTTCATCGCGTCCAGAAATGGTAGGCCAACTCTGGAGTCAAGCGGGTACACATGAAATCGATCGTTCAGCATTTTTCACGGCCGGAAAGAGCATTTTGCTGGCCTGAGGGCCTGAATCCGCTGGAATCCACTCGAACTGCGCAGAGTCTCTGCAACCGATGAAATTTTCTCCCACTGCTGGAGTCCTGGCAGATTATTCGGACGAACTGGGAATCAGAAGGTTAATGATGCTCTGCATGGCTCAGATTCATGGTAAGCCACATTTTCCGGTCCAGGTAGCGCTTTGCGTCGTCAAAGCTTTGGAATCGACGATCCCGGGGTTGCCTGATTAGAGGTATTCGATGCCTGGATCAGGACGTCCGCCACTTCTCCGTGTAAGTGTTGCTGGGATCCCGGTTCTCTGGAAAATCCGTGTTGAAGTGCAGACCGCGGCTTTCCTGGCGTTCCAGGGCCGACTCAATAATGAGTTTCGCAATGAGCACCAGGTTTCTGAGCTCCAGGATCTTGTTCTGCAGCACGGTTCGCTTGTAGAAATCCATGATCTCGTCGTACAGCAGGTTAATCCTTCGCAAAGCCCGGTTCAGCCTGAGTGTGGAACGTACAATACCCACATAGTTCCACATAATGTGTCTGATTTCGCCGAAGTTATGCTGCACAAGAATCCATTCTTCCGGATTCAAAAGCCCCTCTTTCTGCCACGCCCGCACCGGCGGCAATGCATCGGCTGCGGGCAAAGCGTCCGAAGGCACAACCTCGGCAATGCGATAAGCAAACACCAGGCCCTCCAGGAGACTATTGGAAGCCAGTCGATTTCCGCCGTGCACGCCAGTGCAGGCAACTTCCCCCACTGCATAC
>CETN01027377.1_pt1 | contig 15550 bp, 19 predicted proteins | sample 531301 | NCBI WGS metagenome assembly CETN01 (sample SAMEA2622656, study PRJEB7988) | marine metagenome | isolation source: saline water (ENVO:00002010), including
AAGATTGCAGGTATTCGTATGTGTCGTGCATATCGTCAACAGTATGGATTCAATGCTATATCATTGATGCCAACAAATTTATATGGACCAAACGATAATTTTGATTTAAATAATTCTCATGTTTTACCTGCTATGATTAAAAAATTTCACAAAGCAATGATGCTTCGACATGGAAAGGTTACATTATGGGGTGATGGATCACCAATGAGAGAGTTTCTACATGTTGATGATTTGGCAGAGGCATGTTATACTTGTATGCAAGACTACGAAGATGAGGAGCATATTAACGTGGGAACGGGAGAAGATGTAACTATAAAAGAACTTGCTGAAACTGTAGCAAAGGTTATTGATTTTAGAAGAACAATAGAATGGGATACATCTAAACCAAATGGTACCCCAAGAAAAGTACTAAATGTAGATAAGATAAAATCTCTAGGTTGGGAACCTAAGATTTGTCTTAAAGAAGGTATAGAATCTACTTATGAATGGTATAGGAGTTCTTTAAAATGAAAAAAATTTTATTAGTTTTTGGTAAGTATCCAGATGAAAAACAAAAGTTTTTTGATACTTATATATCTCCAAGAAATCAGGAATATGCTGATAAACATGGATTTGAATATTTACAATTAACAGAAAATCTTTATAAGTATCGTGGAAGTTATACTTGGTTAAAGTTTACTATTCTTGAACAAATGATTGATGAGGGGTATGTAAAAACTGGTGATATTGTTACTCATTTTGATGCTGATATGTGCGTGGTTAAAACTGATATATCATATGAAACTTCTAAATCATTCTCATATGCAATTGATTCTGGTAATACTCATTGTATGGGAAACTATTCTATCAAAATTAATGATTGGTCTAAACAATTAGTTGCAAATATATTATCAGAAGAGAGATTTAATGCATTAAATGATGTAAAGACTAGACATGATAGATTTGGTCATATTGATAGTTTTTGGCATATTTTTAGAGAACAAGCTTCTTGGTATTCTCTTGCAGGTATAAAAAGACATTCTGATGAACCATTTTGGAATCTTCCTGACTATGGTTGGCATTCTGCTAAGGATGAGTGGACAATGTATTCTTTAGATGAACTTTATGAGCATGTTGAAATTCTTCCAACTGAATGGAATGTAACAGAAGTAGAGGGAGAATCATGGTGTGAGTTCTTAATAAATAAAGTGAATAATGATGATGTAATCATTCGTCATTTTGCCGCTGGGCAAAAATGGAGAAGGGAGTGGTTTGAGAAATGAAAAAAATTAAAAAATTTACTATCTGTCTTCATTGTGGATGTAGTCGAGATGTAGTTAATGCTCAAATGGATGCTTTATCTCCCTTAGATTTAAAGTATAAAGTTACTTGGAATAATAGAATTGATAGACATCCTGATATTTATGAATCATACTCTGAATTAATTAATCATTCTGTTTCAACCACAGATGATGAATGGGTTATATTAATTAATGATAGAACTCATCCAAATGTAGATGAAGTAGAAAAAATGTTAAATCTTTTAGAGAATGGATATGCATGTGTCCTGCTTTATAATGTTGGATTCATGGGATTCTCTAAACAGTTGATTCGAAATATTGGGTGGTGGGATCAAAGATTTATAAATGGTGGATGGGAAGATCGTGATTGGGTGTGGAGAATTAAGAAAGCAAATTTGGCTTTGTATGAAAGTCTAGAGGGAACATATGACATGAGTTGGAAATCACCATTAAATATTCCAGGTGCAGTATTATCTGGACAGTTTTGGGAAAGAAAGTATGATACATCCTCTCAAGTTGTATATCAAAAATTGAGAGAAGAAAGTTATTCTGAATGGGATAAAACTCTTGGTGATAATAGAAATGATATTCAAGAGTCATGGATGACATGGGATAATTCTCAATTAGATATAATGTATAACCAAATTGATAGACCTGGATCTGGTCCTTCTGGATCTTCTATGATACATAATAGAAATATTGTGGAGAGTTTTTAGTATGCATTTAATTATTACAACGTAAACAAGTGAAAATATTATTCATAACTACGCAGAATCCAACAAAGCAGGGAGACTTACTTGAAGTTTCTTTGCTTCATGGATTGAGAACTGTTCTTGGTGATAATTGTGTAGATTATCCAAGAAAGAAAGTTATGTACCATGACTTTTCTGATACACCAAAAGACACTTTGCACGGAAGAGGATTTTCACTTTTAACAACATCAATTCAGGATATTGAAAATAGAGATATATTTAATCAAAAATTTGATTATGTTATCTATGGTGATGGACATATGTATGGTGAAGAACCTAATATGGAAGGTGTTAATGAATTATCAGATGGTAATGTATGGATTATTGATGGGCATGATTTATATGGTAATGCACCACATAAGATTATTCATGAAGGTGAAGAAATTATAGGCACACAATTTACCAATTGTTTTAAAAGAGAATTGGTTGAGACTAATGATGATAGTGTATATCCTACTGGGTTTGGTATTCCTGAAGATAGAATAAGAGAAGTTGATTTTTCAATTAAAGATCAACAATATCAAAAGACTGCTCCAGCACATTCTTTATTTGATTATGCAAATGAAATGGGTGGTGGATTCGCTCATCATAAATTTACAATTGAGGAAGAATATTATAATGATTTATCTAGATCATGGTTTGGATTAACATGTAAGAAAGGTGGATGGGATTGTCTTAGACATTATGAAATTATAGCAGCAGGTTCTTTATTATTATTCAGAGATTATAATAATAAACCGTTATTCTGCTCTCCGCAAGAATTACCATGTTTTTCTTATTCCACTAAAAAAGAATTAGATAATTTAATGTCTAATTTAGTTGTTGATGGTAAACCCACCATAGAATATTTGGATATGGTTGATAAACAAAGAAAATGGTTGTATAATAATGGAACAACAATTGCCCGTGCTAAAAAAATTATTAAAGTTTTAAAAAAATGAAAAGAAAAGTATTAATTACTGGTGGATTAGGTTTTATCGGTGTTCATTGTGTAGAACGGTGGAAGAATGAAGGGTGGGATATATGTGTAGTGGATAATAAAACTACTAATACAGTTAATTCATTATTTGATGAAGTAGAAGTTATTGAAAGTAATTTGTTAGATCTTGATTGGAAAGATCTACCAAAGGTTGATTTAGTTCTTCATCTTGCTGCTCCTGTTGGTCCAGTTGGTGTTCTTAAACATTCTGGAACTATGGCTCAACTAATTCTTGAAGATGTTTACTGGGCTATTGAGGGTGCAAAGTATAATAATTGTCCATTAGTGCATATATCTACCTCTGAAATTTATGGATATAGAAAGGAAAAGAGTTATTTGTCAGAACTTGGTGATAAAGTTCTTCATGGAAATTATACTGTTAGGAATGAATATTCTATAGCGAAACTTCTTTCTGAAATTGTTATCACTAATAAAGCAAAAGTTGATTCAGATTTTAGATATCAAATTATTAGACCTTTTAACGTAACTGGTAAACATCAATTACCTAATGGTGGATTTGTTCTTCCTAGATTTGTACAACAAGCATTGAATGGTGAAGATATTACTGTTTATAATGATGGATTACAACTTAGAGCTTTTACTTGGGTTGTGGATATTGTTGATGGTATCTACTTGGCGTCCACAGCAAGTAAAGATAATTGGAATGAGGAGTGGAATGTTGGTAATGAGGAAAATGAAAGAACAATTCTTTATCTTGCTCAAAGGGTAAAGGAGATTACAAAATCAAATTCTAAGATTATTAATATAAATCCTGTAGAACTTCATGGACCATTATTTGCTGAAGCACCAGAAAAGATTCCTAATAGTGAAAAGATTAAGGAACGTCTTGGTTGGAAAGCTACAAAAGGGGTTGACGAAGTGATCAGTGAAGTGGTAGAATATTATAACAACAAGAATAATTAATGAAAATAGGAATTATTGGATGTGGTGAAATTGGTAGTAGTCTTCTTAAAGTTTATGAGGAATTTCCTCAATTTAAGGTGCTAGTTCTAGATCCAGCAAAAGGATTTAATGATGATTTAAGTGATGTTAATATCATTAATATTTGCATACCTTTTATTGATAATTTTGTATCAGTGGTTCAGGATTATATTGATACAATCAAACCTAATTTAACAATTATTCATTCAACTATTGCTCCAGGCACAACTAAAAAAATTAATGGTAGAGTATGTCATTCTCCTGTTAGAGGTGTACATCCTAATCTTGATACTGGTATTAAAACTTTTTTAAAATATATTGGTTCTGAACATTATGATGCAGCAGTTGAATATCAGAAACATTTAAGTATTATGAATATTAAATCTTATATTTGTAAAGATACTAAGACTACTGAATATGCTAAATTATTAAGTACAAGTTATTATGGAATGTGTATTGCATTTCATGCTGATGTTGCTAAATTATGTGAAGATGAGAAACTTAATTTTGATGAAGTTATGACGGCATTTAATACTTCATATAATGAAGGTTATATTAAATTGAATAAAGATAATGTAGTTAGACCAGTTCTTTATCCTACTAAAAAAATTGGTGGACATTGTGTAGTTCCAAATGCAAAAATTCTAAAAGATTATATGAATACAAAAACAATACAATCTATTTTGGAGTATGAGTAATGAAGATAGCATTTCATAGTTATCAGTTAGGTGAAAGAGGCACTGAGATATGTTTATATAAGTACGCCAAATACAATAGAGAGATTTTAGGTAATGAATCTATTATAATTTCTACAAGTTCTAGACCTATTCCTTGTAAGAGTAGGTTTGATGAATTTAAAACTATATTATATCCTGATGTATGGCAAGGTGATGGTAAGAATAACGCTCTTAGAAATACTCTTGAAAATATTTGTGAGAAGAATGGTGTGGATGTTTTCTATGCTATTAAGGGTGGAGAAGATGATGGATTTATGCCATCTAATACAAAGAGATTAGCTCACTGTATATTCAGAATGGATGAACCACATGGTGATGTTTATTCTGGAGTTTGTAAATATATTTCTGATAAGTACGGTGGTATTCATCCTTATGTGCATCATATATTAGATAAAGAGGCACCTCATGTAGAGGATAATTTTAGAGAGGAGTTTGGTATTCCTAAAGATGCCTTAGTTCTTGGTAGACATGGAGGACGTGAACAATTTAGTTTACCATTTGTTCATTCCTCTATTAATACTGCATTACAATCTAGAAAAGATTTGTACTTTGTTTTTTTAAATACTAATAAATTTATTAATCATGAAAGAGTAATATATCTCCCTTGGACAATGGATGAAGAATATAAGGCAAAGTTTGTTAATACTTGTGATGGTATGATTCATGCAAGATATGATGGTGAAATATTTAGTTTATCAACTGCTGAATTTTCTGTTCGTAATAAACCTGTTATAACATGGAATCCTACAAATCCTCCATCTCATTATGATACAGGACATATATATGTTATGGATGAAGATGCAATTTATTATAAAGATTATAATGAATTAGTACAAATATTATTAAATCTTGATAAAAAAGAGATTAATAATATGAATTGGAATCAATATTGTGGTGATTATACTGCAGAAAAAGTAATGAATGAATTTAAAGAGGTTTATTTGAATGACTGAAGAAATTTTAAAACAAACTCATGGACCTGATTTGCTTGAAGGGCATTTAGGTGGGTGTTCTACTGGAGGTGATGGTGGAACTTATTATCCTATTATGTGGAAATATTTGGTTGAAAAATATGAAATAAAAACTGTATTGGATGTTGGTTGTGGAAGAGGATTTTCAACGAGATACTTCGAATCTATCGGATGTGATATTCTTGGAATAGATGGAAGCACTAAAGCTCAAGAAGCATCTCTTATTCCAGATAGTTTTCTTTTAAATGATTATCAAGATGGACCAGCATTAAGCAGATCTGAAATAGAATATAATGGTAGTTTATTAAATGATTTTGTTTTTGATTTTTGTTGGTCTTGTGAGTTTGTTGAACATGTTTGGGAAAAATATTCTCAAAATTTTATTGATGACTTTAAACAGTGTAAATATCTTGCGATGACATACGCTATACCTGGACAAACTGGTCATCATCATGTTAATGAACAACCAGAAGAGTATTGGATTCAGAAACTTGAAAGTAATGGATTTGAATATTTAAAAACAGATACTGATGATCTTAGATATGAAAGTAATAAAGATAAAGAGGAGAGATTAAAAAATCCTGATAATCCTTGGTTTATACCTCACTTTGTGACAAAAGGATTATTTTTTAAAAATAAGAAATTTACTTAAAATATAATTTAACTTATATAATATAGTTTATGATTATAACATCTTGTCCTTTAAGAATTTCATTGTTTGGAGGTTCTACTGATAATCCTTATTTTGTTGAGAAGTATGGACGTGGTTCTGTAATTAGTTTTACTTCTAATTTAAAAACTTATGTTACTATTAGTCAAGATAAGATAGGTTATAATAATCAGCAACATAAGTATCTCATAAACTATTCAAAGAGAGAAGAAGTTTATTTAATAGATGAGATACAGAATGAGGTTGTACGAACCGTGTTGAAGTATTATAATATGCCACCAGTACAAGTGACTCTTACAAGTGATGCCTATTCACAAGGAAGTGGATTGGCATCTTCTTCATCATATACAATAAGTCTTATAAAGGCTTGTTGTTTATTCTTGGGAAAATCTATTACTAATAATGATGTTTGCAAACTTGCGTTTGAGTTAGAGAGGATTTACAATCCTTATTGCGGATATCAAGATCCATATGGATGTGGTGTTGGGGGATTTAAAAGGATTACTTTCATGGGTGATAACTCAGTTACATATGAGTTTTTATCCACTAACATATTTGAACAATATGATGCTCATCTTATATTCACTGGTGTTACGAGGAACTCAAAAAGAATCCTTAAAAACATTACAGAAAATTTAGATAAAGTTAGACCATTATTAAAAACTTGTGATGAAGCATATAATATTTTTGTTGATGGGGATTATGATAAGTTTTTCTATCTTTTAGGTGAAAGTTGGTCACAAAAGAAAAATACCTCTGTGACCATTGCAGAGAATGAAACTATTCGTGAGATTGATTCTGTATTAGAAAATAATGAAAGTGTTATCGCTCATAAATTATGTGGAGCAGGTAATGGTGGATTCTTTTTGGTATTTTCTGAAAAGAATACATTGACTATTCCTTATGAATCTGTTAAAATAGATATTGAAACCGATGGTGTGTATGGTAAATCCATTTAGTGAATATATTACAACTCTTCAATCAGCTCATATGGAAGAAGAGTTTGATAAGTTTAAAAAAGCATTTAAAGATTACAATAGAATAATTATTCTTGGTAATGGTGGCAGTAATTCTGTTGCATCACATATTTCTCAAGATTATATGAAGTTTCATAATAAGAAAGTTTCAATACTTTCTGATCCTTCTATGATTACAATGCTTACAAATGATTTTGGTTATAATAATGCATACCAAAAGTTTTTAGAATATTATGTTGAGAAAGATACTTTAGTTATTATTATAAGTTCTGGTGGGGAGTCATTAAATATGTTAAAATGTGTTGATTGGTGTGAAGATAATAAAATTAATTATGGAGTGTTGACAGGGTTTGAAGAAAATAATACAATAAGAGGAGAAGCAACAAACGCACTTTTTAATTACTACATTGATAGTAAAAGTTATGGTGTTGTTGAATGTGTTCACCAAATATTTTTACATGGAGTGGTATGAAATATTGTTTTGATTTAGATGGAACTATTTGTAATACTCCTATAAGGTCCATAGATAATAAACCCATTTATGCAGAATCAACTCCCCTTCCTTTTATGGTGGAACAAGTGAATCGATTGTTTGATGAAGGTCATAAGATTATAATTATGACTGCGAGAGGTAGAGGGTCAGGAATTGATTGGACACAGTGGACAACTAAGCAATTAGAAATGTGGGGAGTTAAATACCATGAACTTGAACCGATGTTTCATAAACCAACTGCTGATTTGTTTGTAGATGATAAAGGAATTAATGTAGAGGAGTGGAAAAAAACTGTGCCACTAAAGAAAGGTATTATTGCAGGTGCTTTTGATGTAATTCATCCTGGTTATATACATATGTTTAGAGAGGCAAAGAATTATTGTAATCATCTAACTATCGCATTACATGAAGATCCTTCAATAGAAAGACCACAAAAATTAAAACCAGTTCAGAGTGTAGAGGAGAGAAAGGAAATATTATATGCAATTAAATATATCGATGAGGTTGTAGTCTATCAGGTAGAAGATACATTTTTATCTTATATAAATGATTATGATATACGTTTCTTAGGGACAGATTACATAGATGGTAATTACACTGGAAAAAACTTATCAATTGAAATAGTTTGGTTGAGTCGTAATCATAACTACTCAAGCACTAAACTAAAAACTGATATTTATCATTCGATTAATGAAAAAATTTATTACGATTAGGAGATTTTTATGACTATTAGTTTAGTTACAGGAGGAGCAGGATTTATAGGATCAAATCTCGTGGATACCTTATTAGAAATAGGACATGAAGTTGTCTGTGTAGACAATGAAAGTGCTGAATCTAATGAAGAATTTTATTGGAATCCTAAATCTTATAATGTTAAAGCAGATATAGTTGATTATTCTGCTATGAAAAACTGCATGACAAATATTGATTATGTTTTTCATTTAGCAGCTGAATCTAGAATTCAACCTGCAATTAAAAATCCTATAGAAGCTGTTACTAAGAATTCCGTGGGAACATGTACAGTTCTACAATGTGCTAGGGAAGCAGGTGTAAAAAGATTTATGTATTCATCTACTTCCTCTGGATATGGTATGAATGCTTATCCAAATGTTGAAACACAAGCAGATGATTGTTTGAATCCTTATTCAGTTTCTAAGGTTAATGGTGAAAAACTTTGTAAGATGTATACAGATTTGTTTGGTTTACCTACAGTAAGTTTTAGATATTTTAATGTTTATGGTGAACGTCAACCATTAAAGGGTCAATATGCTCCTGTGATTGGTATTTTCTTACGTCAACGTGATGCTGGAGAACCATTAACTATTGTGGGTGATGGTGAACAACGTAGGGATTTTACACATGTTAGTGATGTTGTTAATGCTAATATTTTAGCTGCAACTTCTAATGTGGATGATAGTGCTTTTGGGCAGTTATATAATGTAGGTAATGGAGTTAACTATTCTATTAATAAAATTGCTTCTATGATATCCAACAATACTATTAATATTCCTCCACGTATTGGTGAAGCGAGAACTACGCTTGCAAACAACTCAAAATTATGTGATACATTTGGATGGGAACCAACTATTAAACTTGAAAATTGGATTGAAAATGTTTTATCTAATGTAAATAATTAAATTAAGACAAATTATGAACAAAATTTCTTTAGCTATTCCTTTTTATAATACATCTAGATATTTTTTAGATGCCATTAAGTATACAATTGATGATGATTTTATTAGTGAAATAGTTGTTAATGATGATGGTTCCTCTGAAGAAGAATTAAAAAAATTAGATGATATTATTAAAAATTTAAACACTAACAAAATTAAAGTATTTAAAAATGAAGAAAATTATGGAGCATTTAGAAATAAGTATATCACTGTTGATAGATGTACTTCTGATTGGATATATCTTTTAGATAGTGATAATATTCCTTTCGAGACTACTTATCCTATACTTAAAACAATTGATCAATCAAAACCAAATATTATTTTTAGTCCAGAACAATTGCATTGTAGAAAAGATGGTCAAGAAGTAGAAGTTATCTCTGATTATAATTTTAAATATGATTTAATTGGTATTGAAGAATGTAAAGATGCTATCTTAAAAAGAACTAAATGGTTTGATTGGTTTACTAATAGTGGTAATTATTTTATTAATAGAAATTTTTATCTCAATAGTTTACAAGAACCATTTAAAAATTATTCTTCATATAAATTATATGCCGATACTATAGCATCATTTTATTTTATGTTAAAAAATGAAGGACTCTTTAAAGTAGTTCCAAATTTTTACCATATACATAGAATAAGACCAGATAGTTATTGGGTTACTTGTGGAGCAGAATCACAAGCTACAGTAGATTTATTTACAAGTTGGATGTTGAATTTATGATACGAATTGTTGATATACCAAATAAGTTTTTACCTGAAATGGCAGTAACATATCCTTCTCATCAGGGTAATAATCCAATGATAGAGAAAAGGGCTTTTAATTTCTTTTCATCTAGAAAAGAATTAGAATCTGATTATATTTACCTTCCAATTCAATGGACATCTTGGCATTGTCAACCAGGTGCATATGGTGAGAATACACAACCATTAATTGATTATTGTAATGAATTAACAACAAAACATCCAAATGAAAAATTTTTTACTATAGTTCAATATGATGGTGGTACTTTAGTCCCCATAGATAATTGTCGTATTTTTGCTTCTTCAGGTGATTTTAATTCATCTCTTGGAAATAATTCAATATATGAACCCATCCCACTTTTATGTGATCCGCATGTCGGAACTCCTAATAAAGTTAGAATTAACAAAGTTGGATTTGCTGGTGTTGAAACTCATCCATTAAGAAAAAAAATGTATGAAATATTAAAAGATATTGATGGTTATGAGTTTTTTATGAATTATTATCATCCAGATGGACCTAGAAAATTTGAGCAAATTTTGTATAACTCAGTATTTGCTTTATCACCAAGAGGGTTTGGACCTGCCTCTTTTAGAATGTATGAAGCAATTCAAATGCAGTGTATTCCCATTTATATTAGTGATGTAATGTGGTTACCCTTTACAAACTACATAAAATGGGATAGAATGTCTTTATTAATTGGTCCTAATGAAATTGAATCTATTCCACAAAAAGTTGACAACCTTTTAGAGAGTGGGGAATATCAATCTATGATTGATTATGGTCAAGAAATGTATGAAAAACATTTATCTTGGGATGGATGTTTAAATACAATTTCTCAATTAGTAAATTCTATACAGTAGTTTAAAAATGTTACATGATATAAGTCTTAAAGGTTTGACTGAAAAATATAATATGGATGTCAAGGGTGTAATTCATATTGGAGCTCATCGTGGTAGGAATATAATAGAATATATTGATATTGGTGTTCAAGATATTGTTGTATTTGAACCACTTTTAGATAATTTTAATATATTAGAACAAAATTTATCAAAATTAAATGCGAATATTATTGGACATCAAGTTGCTTTAGGCAGTGAAGAAAAAAAAGTTACCATGTATTTGAGTAGTAATGATACTCAAAGTAGTTCTATTTTAAAACCAAAAGTCCATTTGACACATCATCCAGATGTTTCTTTTGATGGTAGGGAAGAGGTGGAAGTTAAATTATTGGATAGTTATAATATTGAAAATTGTAATTTTATTGTTATAGATGTTCAGGGATATGAATTAGAAGTCTTTAAAGGTGGTAAAGAAACTCTTAAAAAAATTGATTATATTTATACAGAAATTAATAGAGATGAACTTTATGAAAACTGTGTTCAACTTGATGAATTAGATAATTTTTTAGGTGAGTATGGATTCAAAAGAGTATGGACATATTGGCCAGAATCTTGGTATCAGTGGGGTGATGCAATATATGTTAAAAATTAAAAAAAATTAAATCTTTATTATATTTGGTAAAAAAATTATGAAAATTTGTATTATTACTATTGCAACAAACGATTATATACAATTCCTAGATAAACTTTTAACTGATGTTGAAAATAATTTTTTGGATGGTCATGAGTTCCATTGCCTTTTATTTACAGATCATGAATTGGAGGAAGTCTCTGATAATGTAAAGGTTTCTTATATTCAACATAAACAATGGCCAGAACCTGCATTAAAAAAATATAATTATATTAATTCTGAAGCAGAGTTCTTAAAAGATTTCGATTATACTTATCTTTTTGATGCTGATGTTGGTATTGTAGATACTGTAGGTGAAGAAGTTCTTGAAGATTTAGTAGGAGTTTTACATCCTTATAAGATTCTAGAACCCAAAGAAATATATCCATATGAAAAAAGAAAAGAATCTACTGCATATGTTCCTGATGAAAATCATGATAAGTATTATGCCGCTGCATTTGTTGGTGGAAGAGCATCTACTTTCTTGAAGATGGCAAAAACTATTTCTGAAAGAGTTGAGGAGGATGAGAGGAATGGCATCATAGCAAAGTGGCATGATGAAAGTCATTTAAACAAGTACTTTAATGAAAATCCTCCCGTTCAATTATCTCCAAGTTATATGTTTCCTGAAGAATTAATTGGTAATAACCAATACCCCTACAGTCCAAAGATTGTAGCATTAAAAAAAGAAAGTTCATTTAATCAAGAAAAAATTGAGTTGGGGCAGTACGGATGAAAATAGATTTAAGAAAAATTCCTGTTGTTTATATGAATTTAATACAACATACGGAAAAAAATGAAAAAATAATAAAATTACTTAATGAATGTGGATTTGAAACTATAATTAGAGTGGAAGGAAGTCATCGTGCAGATAGACCTTGTGCTGGTAATGCTGGAGGACAATTTAATTCATTAAGTAAAATAGATCCTCCTTTTATAATCTTTGAAGATGATTGTCACTTACATAATTTTCAACCAGAAATAGAAATTCCTGATAAAGCTGATGCTGTATATTTGGGAACCTCTCAATGGGGAAGATATTTTAGTTTTTCTGGACCATTTGTTCATTATGAAAAGATTGATGAAAAAATAGTTCGAGTATATAATATGTTAAGCACTCATTGTATTTTATATTTAACTCAAGATTATGTTAAAATGTGTCAAAGAGTGGCATATCGTGGAAGTTATGTTGATAGATATGATGAAACATCACAACCATTATTTGATGTTGGTGTGACTGAATTGCAAAAATTGTTTAATGTGTATGCTGTTAATGGACCTTTTTTTAAACAGGATGGTTACAATGAAGCAGTGACTTCATGTAAAATAACTGATGTTGGTATCGATATTAATGATGCAGGAGAATTTTTTGATGATGTAAAAAGTGATCTTCGAAAACTTATAGGTGTATCCGATTTAAATGGTAACCCTAGCACATATCATCCTATAAGATTAATATGATATCTAATGATAATATAGGTAATCTTGGAAGACTTGGGAATCAAATGTTTCAATATGCATCTCTTCTAGGTATTGCAAAGAAACATGGATATGAATACTGCCTTCCTCCAATAGAGGTTTTTGGGGTTTATGATCCCATGGTAGTAAATTCTGATATTAATATTTTTGATTGTTTTAATATACCTGATGTTCCACGACGTATTACTAACTTTCCAAAGGTAATGGAAAGCACCTATGCATTGGATAACAATATTTGGGATAACTGTCCTGATAATGTTAGTTTATTTGGATATTTTCAATCAGAAAAATATTTCAAACATATTGAAAATATTATTCGTGATATATTTACTTTTGTTGATTGGGTTTTTCAACCAACAGAAGAATCTTTTAAATTAAATTTTGATAACACTGAGGTAATTTCTTTACATATCAGGAGAACAGATTATATTAATTATTCACATCATCCTGTTCAGGGACTTGATTATTATATCAAATCATTATCACAAATGCCTGATGATATTCCAGTGATGATTTTTTCTGATGATATTAAATGGTGTGGTGAACAAGATATTTTTCAGGGTGATAGATTTATTTTATCTGAAGGAAACAATACTGCTATCGATCTTTGTCTTCAGTCATTATGCACTTATCATATTATTGCCAACTCATCATTCTCTTGGTGGGGTTCATGGTTGGCAAAGAGTAAAAAAACCATTGCTCCTCGCAATTGGTTTGCTGGTCCAGATAAAGATAAAGATGTAAGTGATCTTTATTTGCCTCAATGGGTATTGTTATAAATTATAGAAAGGGGTTTTTATTTATGAGTCAAATTTTTACATCTGTGGTTAATAGACCTGATTTTGTCGAGATTCAAGCAAAACTTTTTAGAAAGTTTATGAAAGATGATTATCAATTTAATGTTGTTGATGATTCTATAGATTCAGTAATTACTAAAGAATTTGAAAATATATGTAATGAATATGGTATAAATTATTATAGAAAATCACAAAATAATAATAAAAAATTTGATAATCCTCTTGCTGGTGCAAGACATGCAACAGAAACAATACAATGGACTTATGATACCATTATAAAAGATAAACATGCTAAAGAAGCAGTTCTCTTTTGTGATTCTGATATGTTTCTTCTTGATGATTTTTCAATTAGTGATTACATTAAAGATGAAGTAATTGCAGGAGCTCTACAAGAAAGAGGTAAAATTGTTTATATTTGGAATGGATTGATGATATTTAATATGCCAAAGATAATATCTATAGATTCAAATTTAAATTTTTCTGATGGTGTTGTTGAGGGTGAATTAACTGATATTGGTGGTAATCTTTATTATTGGTTTAGAGATAATAATGTTCACTTTAAAAATATAAATGAGGGTGGAACTACACCTGATCATTGTCCAGAATATCCTGATGAATATAATGGAGTTGATTTAATTTTTGATAACAATGATAATATGTGGACTCAACCTGATGATGGATTTCGTTTTGAATTGCATCTTGATAATAAATTTTTTCATTATCGAGCAGGTACTAATTGGCATACTCAATCCTCTTGGAAAACAAAAGAAGATCCCATCAGAAAAAAATCTGATGTGTTTAATCAAATAATTAAAGATTTTATTGCATAAAAACTATGAAACATTTTTTGGATATGGGTGCTCATAAACTTGAGGGACTTAAAGAATTTACAGAAAAATTATCTATTGATAAGGAGTGGAAAGTATATTCTTATGAACCAAATATTTTTATTCAAGAAGCTACAAGAAAAGTTCTTGAAGAAATACGTGATAATTATAAATCATTAGAATTTTTTAATAAAGCTATAATGGATGAGGAAGGATATCTAATATTTAATTGTCATAAAGGTTCTTGGAAAGATCACAAAAAAGATGAATACTGGGAACGAATGACTACAGGATCAAATGCCCTTGATGTTAATCCTGAATATGATATTGGTAATGGAGTTGTATTTGATTGTGAAAGATATGAAGTAGAATGTGTTGATATTGAAGATATATTAAAATCCATTTGCACTGAAGATCCAGATGCTGAAATTTGGATTAAGTGTGATATTGAAGGTTCTGAATTTGTTGTTCTACCTCGTATTATTGAATCAGAATATGTTTCTCATATTAAAGAGATGTATATTGAATGGCATGAAAGAATGTGGTATCATGAAGGTAGGGAGGGCATACAAGCAAAAGTAAAAGAACGACAATTATATACTGCAAATTTAAACAAATTAGGAATTACTTGTCATGTTCATCATTAACTATGTTTTTTAAAAAACTAAAAACTATGAAACTTATTAAAAAATTTATATTTAAAATTAAAGAAATAATTT
>CETN01160354.1_pt1 | contig 15540 bp, 19 predicted proteins | sample 531301 | NCBI WGS metagenome assembly CETN01 (sample SAMEA2622656, study PRJEB7988) | marine metagenome | isolation source: saline water (ENVO:00002010), including
ACCTAGTTGTAAGTCTTAAAGCTTTCTAGTGAGGTTCGAACCCTCAGAACTCGACTGTTATTTAATAGGAGAATAAATATGGAAATAGTAGCTTCATTGTTAGCAATGTATATACTTATATGGATGATTTTAAAACCATTTATGTTGCTAATAATAGAAAAAGAAAATGAAAAATATAAGGAGGAAAATAATGTCAAAGCTAACAAAAAGACAAAGACAACTACTTCAAGAAGATAAGTATAATCTTGTAGACTTAATTATAGAGTTAGAAAGCGTAGTAATTAAAGCTCAAGAAGAGCTTGATAATAAAAGAAAGCCTGTAAATATGTCAAACAAACAGCAAGTTAATCTAGTGGATGCTCTCAATAAAAGCATAGGTTTAGACGGACAAACAGCTAAACTAGAAAATAAACTCAATGAGATAGAATTCCATTTAGATACAGTTTGGGCAGGCGAAATGACAGAAACACAATTTGTAAGAGAGGTAACTAAAATGTTTGCAAATCAACCAGACGAAGAGTTGCCTTTTGAAACAAGTAAAGAAGATTGTTATCCTTGTGCTACACAAAGACATGCGTGTGAGCATGATGAGTATGACGATGAGAATGAAGAACCAGAACATTTAAAACACATATAGGAGGGCTTATGCCTAGGAAAAAGAAAACAAATATAACACTATCAGGATTTCTATTCTTTGCAGTTATATTACTAATAGTAGCAATGATGACTTGTAAAGAAGAAACTCCAACATTTAATCCAGTAGAAGTACCTGTTGAAATTATAGAAGAAAAGGTTGAAGAAGTAAAAGTCAAGCTTGATTCTGTAAAGAAAGAAACAATCAACAGATTAAAAGAAGCATTGCCAAAGGTAAACATAGACTCATTAGTAATAGAAAAAGAAGAGTCAGTAATGATACCAGAGCAACCAGAAGTAGTACCATTAGTAGAGCCTGTAATTGAAGAGCCTGCTGATACAGTAAAGACAGAAGATACAATACAAGAAACCCAAAAAGGAGTAGAAACAAATGGCAAATAGTAACCCTGAAATCAACTTATCAACTTACAAAAATGGTAACACATTGACAAAAACATCAGCGTATGCAACACTAGGTGACATTCTAGCAGCAGAATCGATTGCTATGACAGAATCATCTATTGACATTTATGATGTAAATGGTCAAGACAAGCCAGCTAGACCAGGTACAGTACTAGCAGCAGGAGATACTGTACAGATAGTTAGGAAGTCTAATAAATCTGGTAAAGCGTAATGGAAGCTAGAATTATGAGCTTATTGACTGATATAAAATCATTATTAAAAAATGAAAAAATCAGCGATAAATGGTTGGACATTAAAAGTGCAGCAGATTACTGCTCTTTAAGTGCAACAACATTACGAAGAAATGTAGACGCAGGAAAGCTTAAAGCATCAAAAGTAACAGGAAAAATGCTATTTAAGCGTTCAGACTTGGAAACATTTCTAGGTTAGTATTGTAGCATAACACACTAACTGAGTCCAAGCCAAAGCTACTTAGTAGCAGAGCTAGCACCAACAGTGTAAGTTAAGTGAGCAACTTAAAGAGAGAGCCAATAACTGGGCCTCCTGTAATGATATCAACAGGGAAAATAAGTCCTGAAGCGTGGTTATAAATATCCATTTTAGGCAAAGGAATATGTGAGGCTCTCTCTTTATTAATGTAAGGAGAGAAATGCTAATAACAGATAAAGAATCTCTTAATGGAGAAATAGTACAAACGCCTGAACATAGTTTAGAGGAATTAAGGTTATGTTTTGAATTAATGAAAACTAATTATTTAAAGGCTAAAAATGATACATGCGGTATGTATATGGACGAATATGGTGATGAACAAGGTATAACACTATTTAATGAAAGGTATCCTGAACCAATAAATATAAATACATTACCTAATCAAGCCAAAATAATTGCAAATAAGTACAAAATATGTGGCATAACAAAACTAAATAACACAAATGAACACGGCTTTATATTTAAAGTTGAAAATGTGAGACTAAGAGTGCGTACATATTGTAGTATGGGTGATTATTACGTTCACGTAGTAAGGTATCAATTATCAAAACTAAGGATAAGGATATATCAAGCAATGCCTAATCGAAAAGGTCAATTAATATATGGTACATCAAATTATCCACATCCACACATAGCAGGAAGCGTTCCTTGCTTCGGTAGCTTTGAGTCAGAAATCAAAGTAGCATCAGGTCATTTTAATATGGTAGGTGTAGTAAATCAAATTAAAATGTATTTGAACTCATATTATGGTAGAAGTGTGTACAATCGAATAGCAGATTATAGACCCTACAAAATAGTAGTAGGTCCAATTGATGTGCTAAAACACTTGCCTAATAGATATGCAGACAAAGTTGATATACAATGGAGAGACAAACAAGCAACAGAAGGTAAGCTTTCAGATAAAGAGAACAAGATATGGAAAGGTGCATACAAAAAACTAAAATACCTAGAAGTGAAACCTCAAGACGGTGAGTTTTATAGACGAATTGAAGATGCTTCTAGAAGAGAAACTCCACACAATATATCTTTGGCCTCTAAAACAGCTATGATAGCAGAAAAATACGACAAAGACTTTTATCAAAGTTGGTCTATGTTTACATATCACGTTAAAAAATGCAATAGTAATAATATTGTAAAACTAAAATCAGCAGAATACAAAGATAAGTATGCAGCTATGAATGTAGATTTGAATGTTCGTAGCGATGCGTGGTATAAAATAGGTTGGCGTAACGGTGTAAGAATAGAAGTTGATGATTTAGATAATCGTCATATATTAATTGCAAAGCTACTATTAATTAAAGATAGATTAGAACCATCAAAATCAAATGGTTTTCAAATGTTTGAAATGCTTTCATTAAGTGCTTTTTACACATATCTTAAATCATATGATACATTTGAATCGTTAGAAAAACCTATAAATAATGAAAAAGACGTTTTAGAAAGTGTTCACGCAGATATTGATGAGCTTTGGCCATTATACACACAACACGCAGATGCTTTCAAACGTAAGATAATAAATAAACTTGACAAAGAAAGGAGAAGACTAATAAATGGACTTAATCATACCCAATCAGATACAGAATCAAATCAACTATCTTTTGAATCGCTTTCCTAGTACAGAATGGTCAGGACCAGCGTGGTACAAACGAAACGATAAAGAACAAACTTGGCGACTTGTATACTTTAAACCTATTGATTTAGGTACAGTTACAGCTACAGAGTTTGAAGGCGATGACTTGCTAAAAGTAATGAAAGAAGTACGAAAGAAAGTAGACATAACAGATTGTTACCAAGGTATCATACATTCGCATCATAATATGGGTGCATACCATTCGGGTACAGACGACCAAGAGTTAAAAGACGGTGCAAACAATGTAGGTTATCCATCATTGGTTGTTGCTCATAAGAAAGCATTGCACGCATTCAAGTGGTCTTACATTGACCAATTTGAAGAAGTACATCTTATAAAAGGCGATGTTAAAATAGAAGTGCCTAAAGTAAAAGCTAAAAAGTCTTGGGTAAAAGAAGCAGACGCTATAGAAGAAGCGGCAAAGAAGAGACCTAAAGTGACTAGTCTTAACTATTACAATGGTAATCAAGGTGCTTTGTGGGGTGATAGACAAAGTAAAGTGAATGGATGGGGTCACCAATGGATGCACGACCCAGAAGAAACAGAGTACAATATGAAGTATGAAAAGTTTGAGAATGCTACAGAATTGTACAAAAATGGTAAAATGTCTAAAAAGAAGTACATGAAAAGACTAAAAGAGTGGCAAAAGTATGAAAATGACCACTTTGGGATACTGTAATGTTGCGGTATCTGAGGAACAAAGACCTCATTAACCAATCTTTGTTAAGTGAAGTAACAATCATAGGGGCTGGTGGAATAGCATCAGCCCTTGTGACTATATTAGCTCAAATGGGATTTAAAAAGTTTCACATTTGGGATGATGATAAACTGGAAGAACATAACTTAAGCACAACAGCTTATCCTGATGATTTTGTAGGAGCAAGCAAAGTATCATGTGCTAAAGAAATGATATACAAATTTAACAAGAAAGCTGTAGTTGATATGTATCTCAAGAGATGGGAACCAGGATGTTATTTATCTGATATAGTATTGCTAACACCAGATAACATGGAAACACGCTTAGATGTCCATATGCAATGGAAGAAAAATAATAATAGAAAAGCGTTGATAGATATGCGTATGGGTGCATTGACAATGGAAGTTATTTCAGTAGACAAGGATAATGATAACTTTGGCAAAACTTGGCAGCCAAGTAGTGCAATATCAGATGAGGCGTGTACTGCAAAGCACACAATATTTACAGCAAATGTTGTTGCAGGATTAGGTGCAAGTCAGCTGTTTAATGTCTTGCATAATAGGTCGTACTGGCAGTATATTAGACACTCGTTAGCACCTCTTTCCTTCGGGAGAGAGTATCCTATAAATAAAATAACAGAGGTAAAAGATGGCACTGAAAAAAGTGAAAACAAAACCAGTGTCGATAAATCCAGGCATAATGTTGCTGTACGGACCACCCAAGGTCGGCAAGACAACTATGTTAAGCAAGCTTGATAATTGCTTGATTATCGATACAGAAAGTGGTAGTGGCATGATAGAAGGCTACATCCATAGAGTTAAAGATAGGCAAGAACTCATAAACCTCGTTAAAGAAGCTAAAGATGGGCATGAATACAAATACTTTGCTATAGATACTATAGATAAAGTAGTAGACTGGGCTGAAAAAGCTGTATGTCAAGAGTATGAAGTGCCCTCAATAGCTGATTTATCGTTTGGTAAGGGTTATGCATTAGTAAGAGAAAAAGTGATGAATACAATCCATAATTTAAAAGATTGTGTTGACCACTTAATAGTAATAGGGCATAGAAAAGTAGCAAGAGCAATCGTAGACGGCAAAGCAATAGTAGAACCTGAAAGTTTAGATATAACAGGTAAACTAAAAAATATGATAATGTCTGATTGTGATGCAATAGGTTATGTTCATAGAGAAGAAGATAAACTAATGGTTTCTTTCAAAGCAAATGAAGCTATAGAAGCTGGCAGCAGATGTAATCATCTAAAAGGTCAAATAGTAGAATTTGATTGGAAAAACATTTATAAAAAGGAGAAGTAAATGATATGGCGTTAATCAAACCAAGTTCAACAAGCAGTAATCAAACTAACAACTACTATGGTATATGCGAAATTGCAGTCATAGGATATACAGACAAAAGTCATTCTTTTGATTGGGCTGATGTATATATTGAAGTAGAAGTTAAACAAAAGGGCAGTGATTATACTAAGTCAATTAGATTGGCTGGTTCCCTTGAGAAAGATGCAAATGGCTCCGTAACAGGTGGCTCAGTACTAAATCGACTATACCACTTCTTTGAAGTGCTAGGCGTGCAGGCAGGAATAAATGCCCAAGGTAACTGGGAAACAGAAAGCGGACACCCAATAGAAAACATTGCACACTACTTAAATGATAATCACTCTGGTTCAGAAGAGCCAACAAGCTTTCCATACTTGGCGTATGTTTACAAAGAAAAACCTAAACAGCCAGGTGGGAAAGTATACACAAGAGTCCACCATAAAATCAACACCAACAGTGAAGAGGGTAGAAGAAAACTTACTGATGATGTTGCTTGGTTCAAGAGCAAAGGATTTATTAAAGAAGCTCCTTTATCTGGACCAGCAGGAACTAATATTACATCGCAAGACCTAGATGATGTATTTGGTTCTGATGCACTAGGTAATATGTAGTGGACTATATTGAGATAGCACAAGGGAGTCCGAGAAATCGTGGCTCCCTTATTCTCAAGAAAGACCTACTAAAATACATAAGACCAGATGTACCTTTGTTTAGAAGTGTTTACTTATATAATGAAGATGCTGTAGCTTATGCCGAATCTAAAAATAGTCTAAAAGATTACTTTGGTCAAAGAGCCATTGATAATATCATATTAGATATCGATAAAGGTAACAGCAGCGATGAGCACACTAGACAAAAAGCAATCGGTATGATAGTTAAACTTGAAGAGTTTGATGTATCTACAAGGTCTATACAATGTTATTTTTCTGGTACAGGTTATCACATAGTAGTTCCAAACTCTTGTTTTGAGTTTACACAAAGTGAAAACCTTCATTATACAGTAAAAAGTACAATGACTAAACTATTTCCAGAATCAGATACAAGTATATTTATGAGAACAGGTATATATCGTGTTGCTCATACAATAAACAAAAAAACTAACTTATACAAAATACCTATATCAATAAAAGAACTATTTGATTTAGATGTAAATATGCATGAGTTGGCTAAAAAATCTAGAATAGGTTATGCGTATTCAGAAAGAGTAGGCAATGGCGAAATGGTGCAATACGTAGTAAAAGAAACTCCAAGGATACAGCAAGCTAAGAAAACAACAGAACCATTAGATGTTATACCTTGTGTACAAAAGATGCTGAACATAGGCCCTCAAGAGGGTAATAGAAATCAAACATTAATGAGAATAGCATCACATTGTGCAAGACACGGAATACCTTCGGAGTTTGCAAAGGCAATGGCTTTACATTGGAACAATAACAGTTTAGAAAAAAATGAAGTAATCGAAAAAGTTGAGTATGTTTACAATCGTGGTTACAGATATGGCTGTAAAGATTCTATAATGGCAGCACATTGTCAAACAAGATGTATTCACTTCAAACGCAAAGACTATCTTATAGATGTCAAGAACGCAGAAGAACTACAAGAGGACTTAAAATCAAGATTGACTACAGATTTTAGTGGTAGAACTATAGATATGGGTAAATCATTAGGATTAAATATTGATTGTCAAATATATCCTGGCGAACTCGTAACTATTTTTGGGCCCACTGGTTCAGGTAAAACAACATTTGCACATAATTTAGTGCTAGGTGTTGACTTTGCTAACGACCGTATAAATATGGCTAGTCAAATACCTTGTTTGTATTTATCTCTTGAGTTGTCAGCATGGTATATGCATAGGCGTAGCTTGCAAATTGTAAGTGGTTTAGATAAAGACCAAGTAACTAATAACTTTGAAGAGGTTTACGAACTTCACAAAGATAAAGTTGGTCACATAGTAATGCAAACGATAGCTCCTAATTTAGACCAGATTCAACAAAAAGTTAAAGAACTTTCACCAGCCGTTGTTGTTGTCGACTATATCGACTTAATAAATACTAATGGACGGCATTTGGGAGAGTATGAGCAGATTAAACAAGTCTCTCATTATTTATCTAACTTGGCAGTGAATATGGACATAATTATAATACAGATAAGTCAGGTGAGTAGAGATTATAGCCGAAACAAAGTTCTTGATTTGTACGCTGGTAAAGGTAGTGGTGCAATAGAGAACGCTAGTCGTAAAGTAATTGGCTTAAACGGACAAGCTAACAGTGATGAAAAAGAAGTTCATTTGTATAAAAATACAGATGGAGAACTATTTGACACTAAACTTGTTTGGCAGCCTTCATTTAGATTAAGGAGAAACGTATGAGAGATGGTGCATTAGTTATGATTTACAGAGATGATAAAGTAGTATACATAAGATTGTTTAAGATGCTACACTTTGCATTAATATATAAGAATGATGCAGAAGGGGTAGGTGGCAGAATAACAATAGGTATATTTAATCTAGAAACAACAATAGCATTGACTAAAAGGAGAGTAGAATATGTCATCGAGAGAATCAAAGACAAAGAAAGTATTAAGGCATCTGCTTAGTGGACTTAAATTGACTCCAAAGGAAGCTTATCAGAGCTACCATACGATGAGATTAGGTGCAATAATACATACATTGAGAAATGGATATAAAGGTAAGGTATATAATATCGAAAACTTAAATCCAAATGGTAAATATGCAGAATATCAAATCAAAAAAGACTAAACAAAAGAAGATAGATTGGGAGGGGCTTTACATGGTGAAGCTCCTTCCTATCCATAAAAATCATTCTAAAAAGATTTATCATAGAATGATGAAAAAATCGTCAACATTAAAATCATCATTAAAAAGGAGAAGCAAAGAATATGAAGTGGAATTTAAAATATCTCTTACAGAAATTAGAAGACTTCTTTATGAGTCTTATGGGGCCAAATGTTTATATTGTGATACTACTTTGGTTATCAGCAATATGGCTTGTGACCATATCATTCCTCTTAGCATGGGTGGGGGTTCAATTCTTACTAACCTTCACATAGTTTGCGGTAGATGCAATACTAGAAAAGGACCGTTAACAGACGAGGAATACAAAAAATTATTAAAAAGTCTTGCAAAATTATCAGAAGATACAGTAAAATACGTACTTAGGAAGTTAGCAAAATCAGAAGTTTTTTGAAATATTGGTGGTAGTATAAAAACTCTTGTAAGTACTCTGATGCTTACACTCTTATATATAAAACACATACTCCAATTCCATGGGTACTCCTTGTTTTATTTGGATTGTTCAATTACTAATACACATTGCCTGGCTAGAAGTTGCAGGAACCACCAAAAAATTATAATTAGGGCATAGTTAAGTTACAAGCCTATGTGACTTTACCCACTCTCTCTAAACTATGCCCAGATTTGGGAAGTAATGCTAAACATAATATTATAATAATTAAAATGTTTTATATAATAGATTAGTAGAAGAATCTCGTCGAAAAGATACTTCCCATTAAATTAAGAGAGCCAATAACCAAGGAGGTATAAGTCCTTGTAAAAATCCTTCGCAAAGCCTGGGTTAGGCAAACCTGACAGAGTATGGCTCTCTTATTAAATTAGTAAGTACACGGCTACACCATATGTTTGACAACATTGCCGACAAGCTAGGAACCTTGATGCGTGAGCTATAGGGGGGCGAATTTTTGGTTTTATATTTTTAACCTTTCCTTTCCGTCCTTTAAAACCTAGCTTTTGTACTTGCTATAAATTAGATTTAGAGTTAAATTGCAAGTTCTATGATAGAGCTAAAAAAATGTTTTGCATGTGGACAAGATGTTTATGTGCATGAATGTCATTATCAATGTAATAGCTGCGGCTATGCAGAGAACTGACATGACATATCTGGGAGGTACTCTCAGAAGGATAAAAAACAGAATGTCGTCAAAAAAGAAAAAAGCAGAAGAATTGTTACGAAATTACATGCTTCAAAAGTATCGTAATATAAAACTTAACGTCGTCGATAAGTCAAAAGTAACCAGATTAATTAAAAAGTATAGTAAATATATAAATCAAAGGAGGTCCTGATGAAGGATTTAAAACAATTAATATCTGAATATAAACCCAGAATAGAAAGAAATACAGGTGATGAACGATGGTATCGTATTGTTGATAAAACAAAGTGGCTGCCATCAGTAACTACAATGATAAGTAGTGTATTACATAAAGGTGAAAGTTTTGAAAAATGGTTAGGAGATAATCCTAGTTATGATATAGCGTGTGAAAAAAGAGATAAAGCAGCAGTATTAGGCACACTAGTACACGACCAATGCGAGAAGTTGCTACACGGTGAAACTATAGTTGAAATGAAAGATAAGAGTATTATAAAGCGTTTAATGAGTTTTACTGAATGGCATAAAGAATATAAACCTAATGTAGCAGTTACTGAATTAAAATTAGTACATCCAAATGTTCCTTATTCTGGTACACCTGATATAGTATGTTATATAAATGGTAAGTTACATATGGTAGATATCAAAACAGGCAATCCTTATCAAACACATCAACTACAATTAAGTTGTTATAAAACATTGTGGGATAACATATTTCCTGATTATCCAATAGAAAAGATGTATGGTCTTTATCTAAAAGATAGTTGGATATCAAAAGTAACACCTAACTTCAAAGAATACAAATATACACCAAAAGAAGTTGATTGTGTATACAAGCTTTGGAAATGGAAAAAAGGTGGTAATCCAAAACCTAAAAGTGGTTATCCATTAAAAACTCACTTCAAACTAAAGGTAGATAAAGATGTCAAAAATCTTGAAGAAGAAATGTAGCCTAGCAGATAAATATAGATATGAACATTTATCTAGAATAAAAGCAGAAGATTATATAAAAGAACTATGGGAATATACTTGTGTGCTTCAAAAAGAAGTGTCTAGGCTACAATCTATCGTAAATAATAAGAAGGTCAATGTAATAGAAAATAATCGTTTAGAGCTAAAATTTAAGCTTAACAGAATATTGGCTGATAGAGAAAAATCAATTAAAAAACAGGAGAATAAATGAAGAAGTTAATCATATTACTAACAACAAGCATATCATTATGTCAAGTAACTACATTTAGTGTTACTAATAATGATACAACTAATATAAAAAACTATTATATAAATGGTAATATAAAAAACATAGGAGCTAAAGTTAATAACTTTAAAATAGGAACTTGGTACTACTATGATAAAAATGGCAAAATGTTAAAAACAGAACGCTACAAGAATGGCAGACTATTAAAAAGTATAAATATGGAGAGTAAATAATGGCTAAAGTAAAGAAAACTAAAAAAGATATACAAGAAGATATAAAAGAATTAAACCTAGCAGTAGGTTCTATGTATGTAGAAATACAAAAGCTAAATCAATTTATGGTAGGTTTAGAAAATCTTGTAATGTATTACGCAGAAATGACAGGAAATAAAAAAGAGTTTGAGGATTTCTTGCAAAGTAAGTTAGAAGAAAGTAAGAAAGAAGATGAAAAAAATTCAGGCGGTAAATAATGGTGCTATGGCTTATAAACGCCATCACGTGCAATTTCTTTACGCATTCTTGATATACCATACATAGGTATACCTGTAAATTTATCAATCACACCCATCGGATTTTCCAATAAATTGTTTTTAGCATAAGGGGAAAAGTCTTTTAAGATTCTTCCAAATGGTGCCATAGTATATATATGGTAGTTTGTAAACCTTTGCCAATCATTGTTAATAAATGCATCTATTCCCGCTACGGGTAATCTAGCAATAGGAGGTGTAATAAGCTGTAGTGGTGCTACCGCTGCAGGATAAGTACCCATAAATGTTCTTTCTCTTTCTTTTTCATCACCAAACAACCACTCAGAACTATCTTGTAACCAACTCCAAGGTGCTGGTAGTGCTGTATCAAATAGAGAATATGCAAAGATATTTGCCATTGCAAAAACAAACATATCTATCTGTAATGTTCTTTTAAACTTTTCATAAGCTGGAGAGCCTTCTTGTATACCAAATATTCTAGCTTCTCTTGCTATATCATTTCTAAATCGAGCTGCATTCCATTGCCATAATTGAAAACGTGTAAGTATTTTACCAAGTTGTGTTCTTGCAAATGCTGGTCTAAATGGTGCAGAGTATAAGAACTGTGTAGCTTGTACACCTTTTTTAGCTTGTTCTATTAAGAATGGATGGTCTACATTTTCTATAGCACCATCAAATCTTTTCCAAGCTTGTACATAATGTGCCATAAAAGCATGCCTACGTAACATCATCTCAGGCTTAGACATAAACTGGGCTGCAACATCCATCATACTTTTACTTAATTGATGTTTCTCCATAAGTTCGTTAAATATCTTTCTATTTATTTTACCTTCTTGCATATTGTTTACTACATCTTTCATAAACTCTTGCTTACCCATCTTTCTTACTTGTGGATTAAGGCCCCATTCAGATATCATAAAGTCAGGTACAACACCATGCTTAATAATAAATCTATTTATATCGTCTTTACTTTTCCATTCAGGATTTATTCTTCTAAGTTCTTTCATATCCATACCAGCACGCCAATTTTTATAACCAGCACTTTGTATACTATGAATACTACCACCAAATACATTACCAGTAGCTGATTTAGGATGTGCAAGCAATGAGGCTAACTCAAACTTTGCTTCTAAATTAGATATACCTTTTAGCTCTGAATATGACGCTTTCTCTAAAAACTTATTAAGAGCAGGATATTCAGATTCATTTATTCTAAGTCCTTCTTTTATTTTGCCTAATAAATTTTTCATTCTATTATCAGCCCACCAACCATAAGGTGTAGCAGATACTTTCATGCCTGGATTGTTATAAATGTAATCAGGTATTATAGAAGGATTACCCATTGCATCTTGTGCATATAGCTTCAAATAGTTTTCCCATTTCTGCAATAAAGTTAAATTAGATTTATCGTTATATTTTATTTTGTCCCAACCTTTTGCTCTTGCTCTATCTGCAAACTTACCTATCATAGCTCTAGTAAATACTTGGTTCATTTGATTAAAATATGTTTGTGCAATATTGTTTGCATATATTTCATAAGCTTGATGTTCAATAGACCAGCCAGGTAAATGCGTAGACCTTTTCATCATATTAGGACTTGACATATCTAAATCAACCCAATTTATTTTATCACCTTTTTTATATTGATTTGACAATACTACTTCTGCAGCTTTATCATATGCTTCCCAGTACTCACCGTTTATATCTTGAAAATCACCTGTCATAGTTTTCATTCTATATAAAAGTTTATTTCTTTCTACATTTTTATCTTCCTCAGGAAGACTACTTTTTTCAATAGCTTTCATTTGTCTTTCTACAGATTTCATAGCTTCTGATTTACTATGAAACATATGTGGAAAATATGTTCTAAAATCATATTGACCTGTCTTAGTAATCTTTGTATCTTGTAATTTAGATATAAGCTTTTCTGTCTCTTTTCTTCGTGAATCAAAGTTTTCAACAAATCGTTTATCTTGTTCTGTTCTATCTTTAACTTTTATTTTGCTTATTTTTTTTAATCTATTACCAAGTAATTCTAACCGCTGCTTAACAAAACTAAGGTTCATAGAACGACCAATCTGTCTCAAACCATCAATACCAAAATCAGTTGTAATATCTTTACCTGTTTTATATGCTTCAGTTGTATCATTTATAAATCTTTGCCAATCCATTTGTGGCTCTTTTCTAGCCTCATCAAAAAATTGTAAATTACCTTTTTCATCTTTTAAAGTGTATTTATCTATAGTTGATTGCTTACCTTGTATAATACCAAATATCTTTTTATTCATTTCAGCGTACACATCTATGATTTTATCTACAATTTTATTGCCTTCAAGAGTTTCTCTCTTACCTTGTGGATTTATTATATTGTATTTTTTTGCTAAAGCAGCTTGCACATCTTTGTCTTTTGCCATTTCTTGATATAGATTTTCATATTCTCTTGCTAAAAGTTCTTTTTGTCCTTTTGATTTCAAAGATGTAGACTCTGTCCTTACTCTATGCTGTAACTCTCTTTCCATCTTTCTAACAGCAAATCTACGTAAAACTTCTCCATTGCTTACATTGTCTACATAAAAAGATAACTTAGTAGCAGTCTCAAGCTTTAATGCATCACCTACATCCATAGCTTTTTCACTTGTTCTACTAATCCAATCTTGTATACCCTCAAGCCACCAAGTTGGTTTTCTAATTGTACCAAATACTTCTTTACCTTTACTCTTAAAATATCCTTCTTTTTTGAGCCATAATATATCATATTTCATCATTTCTTTGTTTACAGCTCGTGGGAATAACATCCAATATCTTGCACGCATATCAGGGTCTTTTTCATTAAATATTCTTTGCCATATAGAACCCTTTCTAATATCTTTTAAGAAGTTATTTAATACTATATAATCATTCTTATTCATTTCATTTAAAGGTTTACCAACAATACCTGCTGCTATTTGATTTAAATTTATTGCAGAACCATTAGTCATATAGTGTAAATTTTCTGCTAAATCCATAATTACTTTTTTCTGGTCTTTAGGTAATTTACCTTCTACTAAACCTTCGTATGTTTCCATGTCACCTACATAACTATCTTTTATACCTTTAGGTGTTTTATTTTCTATAAAATCAACTTCTTTATTATCATATGTAATCTTATTCTTGTCTAAATCTTTAGCTACTTCAACTATCTTTTTTATATCTGGTTCTTTTATTTTTACTATCTTTTCTGACAAGTTTGCATATTCACTCAAAAAACGTCTTATCATTATATCTGGTATAGCTTCTGATGCAAATCCTAATTTAGTCATAGATGTTCTAGCACCAGATGTCATATACCACATTGTAGTTGCTCTATCAACAGGTACACGTTGTTTGGTAAGCTCTTTAACAAACTCTGCTCTATCTTTGGTAGCTCTATTGTAACTACCTAACATAAGTATATCAAATAGTTCTTTTTCTTGACGTGTTGATAATGTTTTTTTAAATGTTCTTATAGATTTATCTACTTCTATTTGGTCCATTTTAGCAGAGCTTTCTGCTTCAACAGGCTTAGCTCCTGTTTGTTTTTGATATTCTTCTAATCTTTCTACACCTTCTCTAACTTCTGCATCTAAATACTTATTCTTTTCATAAAATTCTGCAGGATTAAATTTGTTTCTTTTTGATAGATAGCTATCATCTTTTATTCTTTGTACTTCTGTATGTATTTCTTTTATCTTATCATCAGTTAATATAGCTCTATGTTTCTTAATATGCTTTGATAAAAGCTTTAAGCTTACCATATCATGTAAATCATTAGTTAGAATAAAATCCTCTGCCATTTCAGTAATTTCGTTTACAATTCTTTTTTTCTGTTCATTTGTAAGTTTATCATTCTTGACATCATTTTTAAATTTAGCTCTAGCATATGATATTTTTAGTTTGCCTGATTTTGTACTTTTTATAGCACTTCTAGTTCTATACTTTTGTTCATACTCTATAGGAGTATAAGCTAAACCTTCAACAAATCTTTTAAATAAACCAGGCTCATTACCAAATCCATCAGTAGCAACAGCATCTTTGCCTGTATATCTACCTGTATTTTTATCTCTTCTATGTCCCTCTATCCATACTTCAAACTCTGGACTCATTACTTTACCAACAAACTTCATTTGATGAATTTTAAATGTTCCTCTACCCATAACAGTTTCTATCCATTCAGCCTTATTCTCTTGCATTTCCATCTTAAATTGTTTAGCTAAATTATTAGTTTCTTTATAAAGTTCGTTTAACTTAACTATATCTAATTTATTAAGTATATTATCACTCCATCTTCCTGTTTCAGTAACTAGATTACCTTGCTTTGCTAACATATTAGTTAACTGTCCTGGATAGTCTTTTAAAAAGCTAAGCTTATCTCTAATCTCATCTTCTTTCCAAGTTCTACCTGTTTGATAATTTTTACCAAATATAGCGTTATTTAGGTCACTAAACTGCTTTACTAATCCACCTCTTAATCTAGCAGAGGCAGCTTCTATAGGTGCTTTAGGAGATGGCTTAAAGTTTTTATAAAAAGCATCGTTATTTTTAAATTGTTTAGGTATACTCTTAACTTCTCTTTCTGTAACTTTGCCTGTTTTTTTATTAATATCTTCTAATAGTTCAACCTTTCTTACATCTTTTATTTTAAAGTATGCATCATGTAGTTGCTTCCATAGAAAGTTATAACTCTTTATACCACCAACATCCATAGGGTCTGATGTAAATGCTACCAT
>CETN01012921.1_pt1 | contig 15392 bp, 13 predicted proteins | sample 531301 | NCBI WGS metagenome assembly CETN01 (sample SAMEA2622656, study PRJEB7988) | marine metagenome | isolation source: saline water (ENVO:00002010), including
TATGCCGAGGAGCTTGTGGCGGTATTTATTGGTCTTAAAGTCGTGTCCGTGCTGAGCGCTGCTGCAACGGCCTTCGCCGCACTAGCTACAGCTCAGAGCGCAGCTGCGATAAGCGGCAAAGCCTTCGCCATTGGGGCCGGAGCTGCCGCGCTCGTCCTCGTCGCGATCGGAGCTGCCTTAATGTTTGGCTCCCCATCGCAAATTGTAATGGCTTTCTTTGGGCTGGCAACTGGTTTTGCACTAGCCGGCGCCGCGGGCAAAATAGGCGCCGTAGGGCTTCTAGCCGGCGGAGCTGCTATTGCAATGATCGGGAAGGGCGTGTTCTTTGCGCTAGAAGGCGTTACAGGCTTGGTTGAGGCCATGAAAGGGTTTAGTGGTGAAGAGACCGCGAACACAGTGATTGTGCTTGCTGGCGTCGCTGCTGGGATAGCTTTCATGGGCACTGTCGGAGCAGCTGCTGTAATACCAATTATGGGGATTGGTGCTGCTTTATTTATATTTGGCACCGCCATACAATTAGCAGGCGCCGGTATCGGCCAAGCTCTTTCTCCATTATCAGAAATGCTACAATATGTTAATTTAGAAACCGCAGCTGCATTTACTATTATGGCTGGTGGTGTTGGTTTGTTGGCGCTTGCAATTGGTGGACTGGCTTTATCCTTGGCGCTTATAAGTTCAGATGATTTAAGATCTCTAGCAGACACAATGTCTGGTTTAGCTAAATTCACTGGCGCTGACATGTCAGTCACAATGGAGCGAGTTGAGCGGGTGTTAGATAAATCAATCAAGCTAGGAGACACTCCAGAGGGCGTTGAAGCCCTTAAAGGCATGTTTGACTCTGTTGCTGCTTCTGCGGCCGCAATGGGCGCTATGGGCGCTAGAACAGGGGCAGCATCAACTGTTGTTGTGAACAATGCTGCTGTGGCTGCGCCGGCGAACGCGGCCGGCCCGCCAATTGAAATAACAGTACGATTAGACGGTGAAAAAGTAGGCGAAGCTGTGTTAGAATATAGTGAGTACCGCGAGAAGTTATCTGGGAGGGGCTTTTAAATGGCGCGAGGACCAAGAGAGGAACCAGAATTTAAAAACAATATGCCGCACATTAATACGCTGGCTAGGCGCAAAGGACAATATATTGAGTTCTACAGTATTACGCATGGGTATGCCGTTGCTTTTCCTGCGTTTATAACAAAGCTGGCGCATAGATTTAAAACACCCACAAAAGAAATAAGCCAGGCTCAGGCTGTGACTAGTCCGGTTTCTGTTCGAACAGGTGGTGTTAAAAGATCTATAGATGTATCCTTCCAGATTGTTGCAGACTCAGCCAATAGTGCCAAAGACAATCTTGTTAGATTGGGTGCTTTAATAAGGATGCTCTACCCTGAAACAGAGCCAGTAACAGCCGGCATTACCGGCACGACTCAAATTGACGGAGGTATTAAAAGTCCAGCCCTGTGGGAGGTAGGCTTTACAAATCTAATTAGCTCTGGCCAAAAAACAACATCTTCTGACTCTACTGTCGGTCGAGGAATTACGGTTATAATAGAAGACTTTAATAGTGATTTTGATTTAGATTCTGGCTTTGTAGAGTCTAGAACAGACAACGGGCTTTTTCCAAAGGCAATCAATGTCTCAATGCAGATGCTTTTATTGCCAAATGGGCGGCACGGTTGGATCAAGGAGGGCGATCGTTCAAAAGAATCCCCCGGGTTTGAAAACTTTCCTTTTGGTGTTGAGTCTCAAAAGACAAAAGATAGGATTATTTATGCACCGGCCCTTGAATTAGATATAGCCGGCACCGAGCAGAATTCTCAAGCTGGCAGCGACCCAGCTCCAGGTCTCCCGCCTGAAGCGGCACCGGCACTTTATGCAAAGCAACAATTAGAAAATATAACTGGGGAGTAAGAACATGCGTTATAGTAATAGAAAAATCATTAGAAATTTAACTGAGGACTACTCTCACGAGGAGCGAAGTCAATATAAAGGCGTAACAGGAATTGATCATTATACTAGTCCTATTATACCCTATCCTTCGTTAGAAGATATGGCAACTATGCGCACCCTAAAAAGAATTTGGAAAACAGGCGATAGACTCTATAAATACGCAGATGAATATTATGATTCTCCAAAACATTGGTGGATTATAGCTTGGTTTAATAGTAAGCCCACGGAAGCTCATTTTAAAAATGGAGATGTCTTTTACATTCCGGTCCCTCTATCCCATGTTTTAGGTTTTATTGGTTATTAAGGTAAAATAAATGGCAACACTTTCTACTAATATTAAATCTGTCAGGGCAGAGCTAATTAAGGGTCTAAAAGACAATCAAAAGTTTAAAAAGCTTATTCAAATTATTCGCGATGGAGTTCCAGGCGGAAAAGAGAACTTAACAGATGCGGTGATGGATGAAATATATGCAGAGGCAGTTACACAAGTTTTACTTTTGCAGGCAGATCCTGGCGGAGGCGATGATGCAAAGAGCAAAGCTTTGTATGACTATTTTTCTGTGCGAGAACTGGACAGGGCAGCTCCCAGATTAGCCTATCAGCTTGAGGATCACCAGAATGTAAATGGAGTCTTTAGAGCTAGCGTCAAGGGCGTAACCATTCCTGATATTCAAAGTGCGATTAAAGGTCAAAACTTTTTTAATATAACTGCTTTTTTTGATAAAACTGATTTTGAACATTTTAATGTCGATAATCGAAACGAAGCCGGCCTCGACGCGTGGGGCAGGACAGACTATAGATCAGCATTTAGCTCGGGGAAGATAACAGAAGACAGCTTTAATCGCTTACTGGCAAATCCCGGAGCAAGCGAAAAATTGTCATCTTACTTAGTAACAAATTTTGTTGTTACCGCTGCTTTAGACAGGGCTGATCGCAGCAACACCTTCTTTAGTCGACAAGCGCTAGACACCAGATCCACTGATTTAAATTTTTTGACTAGTGGCGATGAGCAAAATCCAGACAACGTAATCAACTCAATATTTAATTTATTTATGGACTTTCCTAACGATTTTGTAAAAGAAGTTGAGTATGACCCATCGGTAGTGGGCTCTGCAGCAGATGCAATTGGTAATTTAAACAGTTCAGGAAACCCCTACACAGATGATGGCTTAGGAATCCGAGCAAGCAATTCTTTTCGCACCGCGTTAAACCAAGTTCTTAATGCGCAGACGGGTGCTTTAAGGCACAGAACTGCTGTTACTGTTTCTGATGGCGCTGATGGGCAAATCGGCGACTTGCAAAATCCTGATAATACCACTAAGGTTCTAGAAGCAGTTGAGACGCTAAAAATACATACGCAGTGCGTATTGTTGCAAACGCCGGATGTAATGGCCAGTCGCTTTAATAAATGCTATCCTAGAACAGCGTTTCAAAACCAAAGCGGAACACCAGCGATACACCAGACACCAGCGGACCCGGAAGAGCTTAATAACCTAACGACGCAAGCGGTTTACAGCAGCATGGCTGGCCAAAAAAACCAAACAACTAACTTATACACTCAGTCAGAAGCAGCCGGCCAAGGCGATCCAGGCTGGTCTGTTGATAGCAGGGGCCATGTGCTGATGCACTGTAAAGACCCGGCGCAAAGACCCAGAAACTATTCTGCTATTGATGTTCTAGAAACAGGAGCGGCAGGTTTGTTTTTAAATTCTATCTCAACTGATCGGAAAGCGATCAATTTAAATGAGCTTCCGACACAGTTGTTGGCCATGGCAGTTCCTTATGTTAAGATGTTCATAGTTAAGCGAGATTCAAGCGACAATCCAATCTCTATCGAACTGCCAATTAATTCTTTAGGCTTTCAAAGACGTAGCGATTTGTTAAAGCAAAACAAGATAGTACTACAAAATTTTCAAATAAAGTTTCTTGGAACTAATCCTGCAGAGGTTGATAACTACGTAAAAGCCGATGCAACTTTTTTTGTTCCATCATTTAGTTCCATGGGAGACGAAAGAAATGCCAACAATCGTGTTGTTGATGGCAAGTTATATCAAGCCAAGTTTATTGATTTAATTACTAGGTCAACACAAGTCACGCAATTTCCAGGCTCTCAAAACCCAGCAGAGACGATTAATCATGATATAATGAGTGTTCCTACAGTTAATCCGGTGATTGAACAGGAGGTTCAAAATAAGCACAAAGAAGAATATAAGGAGTACTGGAATCCAGATCATTTTCAAGTAAAAGTTGAATATGGATTGAAGCCAATAACTAAATCACAATGGGCAACTATTTTTTCCACCGGTCAAGATCGTGCAGCTTTCGCATATGATGCTGTCAATGATGCAATACGCGCTAACAAGATTGAAGCGTCTTTGACCTTAATGAAGCACACAATTGCTATTGATGAGGAATATCAATATTTAACTTTAAAAGTGGAATATATAGGCCATGTAGAATCTATGCTTCGAAGTCACATGGCAGATGTATTTAAAAACAACGCAAGAGACGCAGGAATAATTAAACAACATCGCCAAGCTCTAGAGGAGCTACAACAGCAAAAGGCTGGTTTTTCCCTATCAGCAAGCACTGAGGATGGTGCAAAAAGAGCAACCAGAGAGCTTACAAAGCTTCAGGAAGAAGTTCAATCTATAGAAAAAGATTTAAAAATAAGCAGATGGTCCGGACTACTCAATGCACTGATTGACACTGATAAGATTTTCTCTGTAAAAGTTGATAGCGATGACATGGGGTTGAAGTTTAATGTTAGCAATCAATCAACGACGTTAACAGTTGCAAATGGTAGACAAAACGCCTCAATATTAGAGGCTGCTAATGTGACTAGCGGCGCGACAAAAAAAGAACTTTCAAAGAAGTTTGAAATACAAGATGCAACAACTGAGGAGGCTTTAAACACTTTAAGCGTTGAGTCCTCTACGAGCAAGTTTGATAAAAATTTAAGAACTTTTAAGTTTTATTATTTTTACCTGGGAGATTTGATTGATGTTGCGATCGATAACATTAAAGCCCAGAACCCGCGCTTTAAAATTGGCAACAACAATGCAGACTTACAGTTTGTTGTTGGTCCTTATGATTATTTCGATCCAGTTACCCATACGCCAAAAGTTGTTAACATATCTGACTTGCCAATTTCTTTAGATTTATATTACTCGTGGTTTATTAAAAGAGTCATAAAACCAGACAGAGCCAGGTATAATTTTGCACAATTTATACGCGACATTGTATCTGATTTGATAACTTCAATTATGGCGGAAGATTGCTTAAAGATGCCAGAGAATACGTTAAAGAAGATTAACGCTCAATATAAAAGACCTAGATTTTCTGCGTCTTTGTTAAACGTATCAGATTCAAAGCTGCCCCCGAACGCGCCTTCAAGGCTTTTAATCCCTGCAGGCGGAATTTTTTGGGATGCTGCTAGAGTTACAAGAAGAACTTCATACTATGTTATATCTGCTAGCTCAAGCAATGCAAGCCTTAATTTAAGTGGTAAAAAAAACACCAACACAGACCAAGGTATAGTGCATTTTAATTTACAACATTTAAACATTGGCGTTCTTAGGTCTGCAAAATTTAAAAAAACAGACATACCTTATATGGGTGAAGCAAGGGTACTGCAAGACTCTGTATCTATAAGCCAATTTAGAGACAAATACGATGTAGATATTGTTTGTCATGGAAATAACATATTTAGACCGGGGCAGTATATTTTTCTAGAAACCGCTGACAAGACAGGCGATCCTTTAAGCCAAGAGGGTTCTTGGGCAAGAACTTTTGGTTTTGGAGGCTATTACCTAGTTAATAGTGTTACACACGCACTTAGTTTTGATCAGGTGATTGAATACGAAACCCGTTTAGAGGGAATCTGGCAGTCCGCCGGCGCCCCAACATTAAGGATCTAGGGAGAGAAAAACTTGAGCAAAAAGAATACAACAGCTTCAAGCGCTGACAATAATTTGAAAGCTGCAGCTCTATTTAAGACGCGCAAGTCTTATATTTTTAGTAGCTTGTCTAAAAACTTTGATGGCGTCGCTACGCTAGATTCTGAAGTAAGATATGGCAAGATGAATCACAGACAGCAACCGGTTTTAGTTAAACAGGAGTATATAAAAAGATTTGAAACCAATCGCGATATTGTAGGTTTGTCTTTTGTTGTAGATGCTTTTGAACACATGAGAAATTATGTTCAAGCTAAGGTAAGCTCATCACCTATTTTGCTGGAGCATGCTAGGTCACCACTTCTAAGTTTAAAGCCGAAGACTGCTTATGTAGATTTCGCCTCGGAGTATCTTAGATATGGCGGTGTATTATATAATACTATGGTTGACTACTTTATTAAAAAAAACCATATGAGTGAGATAACTGATTTTAAATCTTTTATTGAACACACAATTGATTTCTTTGCAAAAACTGGGGGTGAATTTCCTCTCACAAAAACAGGATATCTAATGTCGCGCTTTTGTCCAAGTCATGTCGGAGCGTTATATGTCGACGTTTCAGACGATCTCATATCGCAAGATGCCCCAAAATTAAAAACTCTCAATAGTGAAGTTTTTAATTTTTATAGAACTACTGCAAAAAAGTTCGGCTTCCTAGTAGATGCTAATAAACCTTCAAGACTTGTGTTTAATATCAACTCGCCGGCGTCACAAAGGTACTACAACATGTATAACAAGACTAGTATGCCCTACTATATGGACAGCAAAGGAGAATATTCAGAAGTAGACTTGGACGGTCACGTGCATCAAATAAGATATACCATTTTTGGAGAAAACAAAGGAGCTGGCTATACCACACACCTCCACCACTATGGCGTTGTTCACGCAAATGGCCCGGGCATCCACGTTCATCAGATAAAAGATTTTAACAAAGTGCTATCTAAAAAAACAACCGCACCAAACAGTTTAGGGAAAAAACACATTCACAAAATTACTGAAATTAAAAAAGAAGATTTTTTTACACATTTTTACAACCGTTTAATACACGACGATATAACTGGAGAAAGCTCTGCGCCAAGCTTAAAAGAGCTTATGGTTTCGCTTTATAACCGTTTTATTGGTGACTATCCTCTGATCAAGAAGCATGAATATTCAAATCAAAATGGTTGCGTAATGACTCATAAGTTTAAAGAGAGTCTGGTAGACTGGAGGCACAATACCCAGCCTTCGCCAGCTAATTCTTTGATTTTAGAAAGACGCAACTCTAGAGCTGTATTAAGTAGAAAAGAACTGGACGTAAACTACGGGCTTGAATATTTTACACCCGTCTACGCAAAACTGAGGCTTATAGAGTCTGGAATTCTTAATTATCACCAACTTTCTGAAAAAATCTCTAGAGAAGCAAAAAAAAGTGCTTATAATTTAAGCTATACTGATGCTGTTGAGAGAATAGAATTTTTAATTCAAAAAATGTTAACCAAACAACAGATTCAAGATGAGTATGAAAAAGTATATTTCTAGAGGCAATCTTGCTATATCAAATTTTAGATTCAAAAAAAGAGTGTTACGCAGTATACTGCGCAGGAAATCTATATCACTATCCAAACTCTTTAGACCTTAGCAAAACCTGGTCCCACTCGGAGCATGTTTTTGACAATTCAGACAAAATTGAATACGCGCAAATATGGTGTGGGGGAAAATCTTTAGCTGAGGTTTGCCCTGATGATTTAAAAGAAGAGTGGAAGCGCTTGAGCCATCGCGGCAAAGCTTTTTTAAAATCATTTAATAATGCGAAAATTAATTTAGAAGATGTTTGCTTTTATGATCTAGTGCCAAAAAAATATTTAATTGAGTATTGTATGGCTAAAGATGAGATCACCAATCATGTGTTTGACACATTTAAAAAACCAAAAAACTATGATTTTATTGAAGAATTAATCATTTTTGTAAAAAAGATAGAATCAAGAAAATTAAATATCGACTTATCAAGTTTAAAGATGGGAAATAAGCTCGACAGACTTTTTAAAAATAGGATAAAAAAACTTTCACCTCGTGTAAAATATAATCCATGGGGCAGCGTTACAGGTCGCTTAACAACGGAGCCAAATAGTTTTCCAGTCTTGACTCTAAAAAAAGAGCATCGTTCTGTTTTGAAGCCAAATAATGATTGGTTTATTGAGCTAGATTATAATGCAGCAGAGGTTAGGACATTGTTTAGTTTGATGGGTGCCAACCAGCCAAAAGGTGATATTCATTCTTGGATTGCTTCTAATATTTTTAAATCAAAATACAGTAGAGACGAAACAAAGAAAAAAGTTTTTGCTTGGCTTTACAATCCTAAAGCAACAAACAAAAAGCTATCAAGCATCTTAGATAAAGAGCAGGTCTTTAAAAAATATTATTTAAGAGGCGTTCTTAGCACTCCATTTGATAGGGACATACAGGTCGAAGAAGGTAAAGCTTTAAATTATTTAATTCAAAGCACGTCAAGTGACAATTTTCTTCAACAAGCAATTAAATTAAGCAAACTTCTAGACGGAAGAAAGAGTTACATTTCTTTTTGTGTGCATGATAGCTTGGTCATAGATTTTAGCGAAGAAGACAAAGATATGCTGAAAGACTTAGTAGAGATTTTTTCGAACACCAAGCTTGGTGTTTTTAAAGCCAATGTCCACGCTGGCAAAGACTTTTTAAATATGAAGGAGTTAAATATATGAAAACACTCGTTATTGGCCTCGGCAGTGCAGGTTGTAAGATAGCAAAATATTTTAGCGTTTACTCTCAGTACGAGATACTTAGTATCGATACTGGGAACAACGACTATGAGAATTTTGTGGAATATCCTAAATTCGACAACCACGAGTTTTATGATGATCATGAGCCGAACTTGGAAATACCTTCTGGCGATGGCAATGTTTTATTTATTACTTGTGGAGCTGGCAAGATTTCTGGGGCTTCCCTCCGTATCTTAGAAGAGCTTAAGGGAAACAACATAACTGTTCTCTATGTGAAGCCAGATTTAGACATGCTGGCTGAGAAAGCAAAGAAAACTGAAAAAATAACCTTTCAAGTCTTGCAGCAGTATGCTCGCTCTGCTTTGCTAGAGCGGCTTGTTGTTGTTGACAATAGCGTGGTAGAAAAAATAATTCCAGAAGTGCCTTTAAGTATGTATTGGAATTCTATTAATGAAACAATAGCTTCTACCTTTCACATGATAAACGTCTTTTCAAACACGCAACCTGAGATAACTACTTTTTCTGCAATCCCAGAGACTGCAAGAATACAAACCATAGGTTTTTCTGACTTAGAAAAAGACAATGATGCACTGTTTTATTCTTTACAAAACCAAAGAGAGAAATTATATTATTATGCAATAAACGAAGACACATTAGAAAACGAGCCCGGGCTCTACAAAAAAATAACCAAACAAGTAAAAATGAAAAAATCAGAAAATTTAAGGACATCTTTTTCAGTATATTCTACAAAGTATGATTTAAATTATGTTTATGTTTTGTGTGCTGCAAGCTCTATACAAGAAGAAAATATTTCTTGACTTTAAAAATGTAGTGTTTATCTTATTCTCAAGCTGAGCGGAAAATTAGCCGCTTAGACTATAGCTTAATGCAAAAAGGAGTAATCATGGCTATTAATATGGAAAAAATGAAGGCAAAGCGCGATGCCTTAGAGAATCGCGGAAATGGAAAGAGCGCATTTTGGCGCCCAGAGGACGGTGAAACGACAATTCGAATTCTTCCTCCGTCAGATGGTGATCCTTTTAAGGATTATTGGTTCCATTATAATTTGGGCAAGAACCCTGGATTTCTTAGCCCTAAAAAGAATTTTGGAGAGGAAGATCCTCTTGATAATTTCATCCGACAACTTTATAAGGATGGTAGTGAAGAGAGCGTTAAGATGGCTAAAAATCTTTCCGCTAGGCAGCGTTTCTTCTCGCCTGTGCTTGTTCGCGGCGAAGAAGAAGAAGGTGTGCGGCTCTGGGGCTATGGCAAAATGGCCTACAAAGAGCTTCTCAACTTGGTTCTCAACCCTGAGTACGGTGATATCACAGATATCAACGAGGGGACAGATTTGGTTATTAATTATGGAAAACCCCCCGGTGCTCAATTTCCACAAACCACCATTACGCCTAGGCGCAAGCCTTCTGCCCTAGCCAGCACTGATGAAGAGGCATCTAAATTGCTCGACTCAGTACCAGACTTTTCCGTTGTCTTTGAGACTGCCCGCAAAACCCCAGAGGAGGTCCAAGCTATGCTTGATGAGTTCCTTCTAAGTGAGGAGGACGCGGAGGAGATGTCATCTGAGAGCAGTAGGTACAACAATTCCTCTGATAACTCGGTCGACAAGGCTTTTGAGGAGCTTCTCGCTTCTTAGTCGCTTAGCAACGTCCGCAGGGAGGCCTGGGGTTACAGAGGCCTCAATTTTTATAAAAGGATTTTATTATGATTTTGATGAAGAAGTTTTTGGCTGTAATGGCCGCAGGTGCATTTCTAGTTGGATGCACACCCACTACGACTGATACGGCGTCGACAACTACCACGACAACTACAACAGGTACGACTACAGAGACTACTCCTGTTAAGGCGACAACTGGTACTACGACGACCACTAGCAACAGTGGAACTACAACAACGACAACTAACACCACGGAAAATGCTGGCACAACTACAAATACTGCCACGACCACTCCTACCGGTGTTACTGACAACTAGATTTTAGTAATACCGCAGGGAGGCATGGGTCTACAGATGTCTTGTTTTAAAAAATACTTACTAGTTACTAGTAGTTATGGAAACCCTTTTTTACACTGGATTTACAATAGCCCTGTTTTGTTTGGGTGTAGCTGCTGGTGCTATAATAGAAAATCGGCTAATAAAAATGCGCAACGATGTTTGCTCACAAACCACTGAAATAATTAAAGAAATAAAAAAAATAGAACCTTTATTAATTTCACTTGCCGATCAAGTTGAGCGTAAGTATATTAATAGTACGCCGATCATGCATGAAATGCAAGATCCGGACAGAACAATGGAAATACCAGCAGTAAAAGAGGCAACATGGCTAAAAGAACAAAATCACTAGGAAGGTTAAACATCGATGAGATGCGAAACCTTATCAACAAAAAAGCAGGAATCAATCTTGCTCATAAACTAACAGAAGACAATCCAACAGAAGTAAAGGACTGGATTCCTACTGGATCTAGATGGCTTGACAGTATTATTTCTAGAGGACGATTGGCAGGTATTCCTGTCGGTAAAGTTGTAGAGATCGCTGGCCTAGAAGGCTCAGGCAAATCCTACATGGCAGCGCAAATTGCAGCAAACGCTCAAAAAATGGGCATTGATGTTGTGTATTTCGATTCAGAATCTGCGATCGATCCGGCATTTTTAGAGAACGCTGGGTGTGATATCAACACCCTTCTTTATGTTCAAGCACAAAGCGTTGAGTTCGTGCTGGAAACTATTGAAGAGCTACTAGGTTCGAACGAGAACCGGATGTTGTTCATTTGGGATAGCCTAGCATTAACACCCGCAATTAGCGATGTTGAGGGTGATTTCAACCCACAGTCCTCGATGGCAGTAAAAGCGCGTATTTTAGCTAAAGGAATGTCCAAATTGACGGTTCCTATTGCAAATTCTCAATCTACCTTTTTGGTTTTAAACCAGCTTAAAACAAATATTCCTCAAGGCCCAGCAGGAAGAATCGAGGCCATGATGAACCCGTACATCACGCCTGGAGGTAAAGCTATGCACTATGCTTACTCTCTGCGTGTCTGGCTTACCGGCAGAAAAGCAAAGGCCTCTTACATAACTGACGAACACGGATTTAGAATTGGTTCTGAGGTTAAAGCAAAACTAAGAAAGAGTCGCTTTGGAACTGAAGGCCGCGAGTGCACTTTCAAGATTGTTTGGGGTGGCGATATTGGCATCAAGGACGAAGAAAGCTGGTTTGAGGCGATTAAAGGATCAAAGTATGTAGAACAAAAAGGCGCATGGTTTAATTTAATCTATGAAGATGGCACGTCAGAAAAATTTCAATCTGCGAAGTGGTTAGACAAATTGCAGAGCGATAAGTTTCGCGACCGCGTATTAAAAATTATGGATGAAGAAATTATCATGAGGTTTGAAAAGAAAGAAGGCGACGCAGCCAGCTTCTACAACATAGACCCAGACGAATAATTTACAGCTCCCCACGCGTTGCTATATTGTACTTAACAGACTATTTATTGAACTGGAGGATATTTTAATGAACTCTATAAAAAATATAGTTTCTGAGTACTTGCGCGAGACTCTATACGAAGCTGAAGTAATCATGCGCTCGGATAGAGATGTAAACTTAATGATTATCACCGACAATCTTCGTGGTGTCTGCGGTATTACAATCGTATCTGTAGCTGAGCCAGCGACAGCTGTTTCACAAACAGCAGAAAAAACCAAACTACTTGTGAAGTTTTTCAGAGTCAAGCCTACGATGCGCGAGCAAGTTGCAGCAATGTCTAATGACGCTAGAAGAATAACAGGTGTTTATTCTTTTATTGTCCAAAATGTTAAAAAAGTTACAAGCAGAGTCTATAGAGGGTAAAATTGAGTGAAAGAATTTTAATTGTTGATCAGCTAAATTTATTTTTTAGAAATTACATAGTCAATCCTAGCCTTTCCCAGAATGGTTTTCCAATTGGCGGTCTAAGAGGTTGCATTCAGTCGCTACAAAAATTAATACGCGAATCAAAGCCTGATAAAATTATTATTTGTTGGGATGGTCCTGGGGGATCAGCTAAGCGAAAACTCATGAAGAAAGACTACAAAGCTGGAAGAAAGCCAATTCGTCTTAATCGAGCGGTTCGCAACATGTCTGAAGAAGACGAACGAGATAATAAAATTTGGCAACAGACTAGACTAATAGAGTATTTTAATCACATGCCAGTTATGCAGTTTATGTTTGACAGCACAGAAGCTGATGATATTATTGCATATTTAAGCACAATGTCAGAGCTTAAGCACTCTGAAAAACTTATTTTGTCTAGCGATAAAGATTTTTTCCAGCTTCTGGATGGTAAAACAATTTTGTACAGGCCGATTCAAAAAGAGATTTTAAACCGCAAAGCAATTATTGACAGATTTGATATTCACCCTAATAACTTTGCCATGGCCCGCGCCATGGTCGGCGACAAATCTGACAATATTGAGGGTGTCGGCGGCCTCGGTCTAAAGACTGTCTCAAAGAGGTTTCCATTCATGAGGGAGGAAAAGCCTGTAACAATCGAAGATGTCGTATCACACTGCAAAGCAGAGCTGCAAGAAAGAACCATTAAAGCTTATCAAAATGTTTTAGATAAACAGGGCATCCTCAAGAGAAACTATCGCATGATGCAGCTGTATGCACCAATCCTGCCCATCGAGGCAAAAATGCACATAAGGCAAGTAATCGACACTCCAGACATGTCTTTTAACAAGACTGAGGTCTTAAAAATGATGACACAGGACGGATTTGGAGAGGTCAACTTTGTAGATCTTTTTCAGCATTTTAAGAAAATGAGTGTAGACCGAGCTTAACGTGTTTCTATACTAAAAGAACAGAGGTTTACAATGACTAAAGAAGTCGACTTTTCAAGATACGGGAAGCAATTCCAAGAAACACTGGTGCATCTTATTTTAGAGGATCGCCCATTTGCAGATCAGATAGAAGAAGTGTTAGATATTAACTTTTTTGAATTTAAATATCTAAGGGTCTTCACCTCAAAGGTTTTCCACTACAGAGAAAAATATAAGGTGCACCCCACTAAAAAAATTATTGCTTCTATTTTGCGCACCGAGCTTGAAAATGAAAATGAGGCTACACAAAAACAAGTAAGAGACTTCTTTGCTAATATTCTTGTTCGAACTATTCAGGACGAGAAATACATCAAGGAAACTTCTTTAGATTTTTGTAAAAAACAGAAGCTTAAAGAAGCTTTAATGACCTCTGTGGACCTTATCCAGAACTCCTCATATGATCAAGTAAAAAATGTCATTGATAATGCCTTGAAGCTTGGCATGGACAATAACTTTGGGCATGATTTTTTAAGAGACTTTGAAGCGAGATACGAGATTAAGGCCAGAAACCCAATTACAACCGGCTGGCAAAAGATTGATAAATTAACTAAATCAGGGTTGGGCACTGGAGAACTTGGAGTGGTTATCGCGCCAACTGGTGCGGGTAAGTCAATGGCACTGGCACACTTAGGCGCGAAGGCTGTTCAAAGTGGCAAAAACGTTGTTCATTACACCCTAGAACTTTCAGAGGCGGTCACAGGTCAACGTTACGATAGTTGTATCAGTGGCATCCCTCTTTCAGAGTTGTTCTCGAACAAAAAAGAAATTGCGGAATCAATATCTGACCTTGAGGGGTCTTTGATTATTAAAGAGTATCCAACTAAATCCGCAACTACGAACACAATCAGTTCGCACTTAGAAAAATTAAAAAAAAGAAATCAAAAAATAGACATGATTATAGTAGATTACGCCGATCTGCTTAGGCCAACATCTCATTATAAAGAGAAAAGGAACGAACTAGAGTCTATTTATGAAAGCCTGCGAGGTTTAGCGCAAGAATATGGTTGTCCAATATGGACAGCATCACAAACAAATAGGTCCGGATTGAACGCAGAGGTTGTAACAATGGAGTCAATTTCAGAGGCATTTAACAAATGCTTTGTTGCCGACTTTATTTGTTCGATATCCAGAACAAGAAAAGATAAAAATGCGAATACTGCAAGGATGTTTATAGCTAAAAACAGAAATGGACCGGACGGATTGGTCTTCCCAATGTTTATGGACACAAGCAATGTGTGCCTAAAAGTACTTGAGCAAGTTGATAATAACTCAATACCTCAGGCCGCCTCTCCACAGGATTTGGCAGATTCTTTGAGGGCAAAATACAAGACTTTTAGAAAAGGAGCAAAGTAGTGGAATTAACAAATGAAATACTATCAGATATCACCGTACACATGAAATACGCCAGATTTTTACCAGAAAAAGAGAGGCGCGAGACTTGGGAAGAACTAGTTACACGAAACAAAAAGATGCATTTGAAGACCTATCCGTCTCTGAAAGATGAGATTGAGAAAGTTTATGAATATGTTTACAACAAAAAAATATTACCGTCGATGCGATCCATGCAATTCGGAGGCAAGCCCATTGAAGTGGCACCTAACAGGATATACAACTGTGCTTATATGCCTGTCGATCATCTCGCTTCTTTTTCTGAGTGCATGTTTCTCCTTCTTGGCGGCACTGGGGTTGGATATTCTGTCCAAAGGCATCATATTGATAAGCTCCCGGAAATTCAGAAGCCGAATTCAAAGCGCAGTAGAAGATTTCTTGTCGGTGATTCAATCGAAGGATGGGCCGATTCAGTAAAAGTTTTAATGCAATCGTACTTTAAAGGTGGCTCAAAAATAAAATTTGATTTTTCTGATATCCGTCCGAAGGGTAGCAG
>CETN01022843.1_pt1 | contig 15333 bp, 11 predicted proteins | sample 531301 | NCBI WGS metagenome assembly CETN01 (sample SAMEA2622656, study PRJEB7988) | marine metagenome | isolation source: saline water (ENVO:00002010), including
ATATCCAATCCCCGTTGAGGGGTATGAGGACTTCGTTTCTTCATACGGTTATCATCCTGGGGTTGAGGATAAGCACTTGCTGAAACTAACCAAGTCATCTGTTGGTCAGAGTGACTTCTGCGCTCAACAGTATTTCATCAAGTATCCACTCGGAGTCAAAGAGCCTGAGAATGACAACATGATTCGAGGGACAAATGTTCACAATGCCGTTGAGCAGTTCTATTATGACGTGGATTTAGACTCCGTGAGAGGACTTCAAGAGGTCGTGGATGTGTATGGATACTTTCTGTCCCTAATACCAAATATTGAATCTTATCAGTTGGGAGAAGAGGAACACATACGCAAGTATCTATGGGTAGAGGCGGAACGTGCATTAGATTGCAATCTGGATTACTTCCTTCCCGTAGGAAACGAAGTGACGTTGCATGGAGTCATTGAGTATGAAGGCCAATTGATTCACATTAGCGGAATGATTGACAGACTCTTCATCAATCAAGATGGAGAGTATCACATTCACGAGCTCAAGACTGGTGTGTTCAGAGAACACAAGAAGAAGAAGTGGGAGTCTATGCGAAAAGAATTGGCATTCTATGTATTCCTAATGAAGAATTGCGATAACCGTTTGTATGACCAACAGGGGAATGTCATAGGGGAGGCAAACTTCACGGATGCAAGAGTGGCTTGGTGGGGATGGGATCACACAGGAGGAGATGGAGTCTTCCGAGGCAAGGAACCCGTGCAAGTGAGAGAGATGGGATTGATGTACGATACAGTCAGCGATCTCCTCAGATACCATCGCAATTACAGAGGCGATACTGATGGGCTTCAATTCCCGTTGCTGCCTATGGATTCTCTCAATTTCATCTGCGAACCCTGGTGTGCATTGAAGGGATTCTGCCCTCGCTACGAGAAGGCTTTGATGCCGTATAACGCTAGAGTGTTCAAAAGTGAAAGCCTGTCTGAGGGAGATGAGAGTGGATGAGATATGTCAGCCTATTCGCAGGTATCGAAGCCGCATCCCAGGCATGGCATCACATGGGATGGGAACCTATGGCCTTTGCAGACATTGATGCTTTTCCCTCTGCCGTACTCGCACATCACTATCCCGATGTGCCAAACTTAGGAAACGTGGAAGGAGTTGATTGGAGTGAATACAAAGGAAAAGCAGAAGTCGTTGTCGGAGGAAGCCCGTGTCAATCCTTCTCGGTTGCAGGAAAAAGACTTGGAATGGATGACCCTCGTGGCAACTTGGCCCTCGAATTCATCAGATCTGTTGCGGAAATTCAACCAACGTGGTTCGTCTTTGAAAATGTCCCAGGATTACTGTCGTCTGACGGAGGAAGGGATTTTGGAATCTTCCTCGGAGAAGTGGCAAAAATCGGGTATGGGTTCGCCTACCGAGTTTTGGACTCTCAATTCTTCGGAGTCCCGCAGCGAAGACGTAGAGTCTTCGTTGTCGGACATATTGGAGGAGATTGGAGAAGTGCCGCATCGGTATTATTTGAGCGAGAAAGCTTGCAGGGGCATTCTAAGGAGAGCAAGGCGCAGAGGAAAGCAATTACCGAATACATTGGAACAAGCACTTCTCAACAAGGCGAATCTGGAAGAAGAGTAATCCCCAAGATTACAGGAACATTGGACAAAGAATGTGGCGGCAACAAACTTACTGTCCAAACCGCCGCATCAGGACACCTAATACCCGAAACTAAACCTGCTGATGATTTTCCTCCAACCGAAAGGGGAATATTTCGTAAATCACGCAGAGCACAGACCAATACCGACTGTGAAACATGGGTAAAGGATGACGTGACCAATACTCTCAACACCTTTGATTTGGGTGATACACGAACAACTCAAATAATCAGAGAGCCGATCATTGCACAAACAACCGTGCATAGTTTCGATTCCACTTTTGGTGCTAACTCCAACGTATTCGAGGATGTCAGTCCCACACTCAAAGTCGGAACAAATAGTGGTGCAGGAAGTCCACCTGCCGTTGCTCAAAAAACAATTGGTTTTGATTGGAAGAATGTTTCTCAAACTAATTTTGATGAGAAAAACTCTGGTGCGCCTTTGACTGCAGAAGGTGGTTTGGCAGTCAAACACACAAACATGGCCGTGCGCCGATTAACACCTTTGGAATGCGAGCGTTTGCAAGGGTTTCCAGATAATTATACACAAATATCTTGGAGGGGAAAAGCACCCGAGGATTGTCCCGATGGCCCACGGTATAAGGCATTGGGCAATTCAATGGCGGTTCCGGTAATGAGGTGGATTGGAGAGGGGATACAGGTAGTCGATGATTTGGTGAATGGTTTGGATGAGAGAGAAGATTCCCGTACAAGCGAGCAAAAATCCCTGTTTGATTTCTGAGGGATACTATGGCGCATTTGTTCAATCACTTCCCTCGTGAGATTGACATGAAGGCTAGGAAGGTAATCAGGAGCATGAGTCAGCTCCAGCATTATGTGAATGTCACAAATGGTAAGGACAAACTCACGACTACAGTTTATGGGTTCAACAAATTGAAACCAAACGGGAACAGGTGTGAGTATAGCACGGCAATCATTCCTCATTTCGTCATAGATATGGATAAGGGCAGAGCCAATGATTTGTTGCAACTTGAAGGTGATAAGGCGGGACAGAGATGCACAGAGGATGCGCTTCGATTGGTGACACATCTCTTGGATGAGAGTGTCCGTCATGCGGCCTGGATGAGTGGTGGTGGCTATCACATTTGGATTATGTTGGACAAGGTGTATGATTTGCCTACCAACGAGATGAATGATTTGTTATTCTCGGGAAGGGCATTAGTGAACAAGTGGATAGGCGATATGGATTTGGTCACGATAGATCCTGTCGTGAGTTTCAGGCCCGATAGGCACATCGGGATACCAAACACATACAACACTAAACGGGAGCTATGGAGCATCCCAATCAGCAAAGAAGATTTGGAGCTAGGTTGGCATCATGTCGTTGAACAAGCAAAGAACCCAATGGGTGGCATGAAGATACGGGGAGACAAGGGCTTGGAGATTGAAATTGTCAAGAGTGACCCTGGGAACCCATACCTGTCAGGTATGACAGGATTTTTTGGGAAATTCGAGGCGGCGGAAATTTCGGTGTCGTCACGCAGTATATCTGGAATCCCCATACTTCCTTGTTTAGACGCAGCCGCTTGCACCAAAGGTGATAACCCCCCTCACCTATCTCGTTCATACCTGTCCATGTACCTATTGGACTTCTTTCATAATTTTGCACGGCCAAGATCCTCAAGCGATGTTAGCCCCCAGGATGCAGTTGCAAAGGCACATGAATTCATTGCAGATTTGGAATGGGCGGATTACAATCCGAAAATTACCCAAGAGCAATTGGTTCATGCATCCAACAGACAATATTGCTCTCCTACCTGTCCCACCATATTTCGTCAAGGACTGTGTGTTGGCAAGTGTGCATTCTATGATGGGAAGGGTGTCGAATGATGAACAAGAGAAAGAGTGTTCATAATAGAAACAGGAGTAGTGGCGAAGAATGACAGAGGATATAGATGAGATACGAAAGAAAAGAGCAGCAGATAAGTTAGCCGCATTGGATAGTGATGATGTTGAAGCCAGGAAGGAGGTATTGGAAGCAATGCCCTGGGCTTTGGCTATTCAGAGGGAAACAGGTACAATTGAGCTACGTTTGAACGATGAGGTGATTGCACTCACTCAAAGTGAGGAATGGGCCGTCATGGTGGTTGAACTAATGAACAGACTGATGCTTGCAGAACAAGCGGGACTAGGATGGCCGTGAGGGAGGGAGACATATGGCGAGAGGAGTGTGCAGGTGTCTCAACAAGGCCGCATGGCATCACCGATATGGAATCTGCATGGATTGTAAGGGAAGGATACCGGAGTGGGTCAGATGAGTACGATGTTCATAGACCACAGAGAGCGTTCGGGCTTGGAGCATCTAGTCATCAAGTATCTCGAAGCCAAAGACCTACACTATGTCATCAAAGAGAACATGATAACTGACTATGCCTTTGGCAATGTCGGTATAGAGGCTAAGACGATTCATGACTACATGGGTAGCCTGTATAGTGGGCATCTCGATAAGCAATTGCAGAATTTAGATGACAATTACGATCAACCGATACTAATGATTCACGGAACTATTGACTCCTACATATCAAGAGCTAGAAAGGGAGGAAGAAGAATTGCTTTTGCAAAGATATTCAACGAATTCACGGGTTCACTAGCACGGTTTCATACGGACTACGACATTAGCATTATGTCATTCACTACTGCATCCGAGGCGGCAAGAGTGATTGCAAAGCGATTTGAAAAGCACGGCACATTAGGCAAGTCGTCAGAGTATAGGCTCATGCGTAAGACCGCATCCTATGATCGGCGAGTCGATGTGCTAAGGACAGTCGGTTGTAGTGAGGGAGTGGCGAAGGCGTTGCTCGAAGAGTATGGTTCAATCAGCGAAATCACATCACTAACTCCGAAGGAATTACAAACTATGCCTGGCATTGGAAAAATTACCGCATCAAAAATCCTCAACTGCTTCATCAGCGAGGAGCCGATTGTGGATGAAAAGGTGAAACTAAAGAGGGCTTGAGATGGTTATAGCAAAGAGCCAAGCAGACACTACGAGGAAGTGGTATGACTATTCAGTAGTCACGAGTCCATATGATGGTAGCAAGTTTCTCAGACAATATGTTGAGAGGTTTAGCACGGTCAGTTTCTTCAACGAGTACGCAGGGTTGCTCTCCTACTATTACATTCTAGCCGCAAGCCTAGCACCCTATGTCCGCATCCCCATACATGGAGCATTCATTGATTGCAGACTCCATGTCTTTTGGATTCAATCAGCAAGATCGGGTAAGTCAATCGCATACGAATTCATGGCTAAGATTCTCAAGCTAGTTGGCATAGACACGGAGAAGTTCAGCGCGGGTTCCGATGCTAAGATGATAGGTACGACTCAAGAGATAAAGGTGACAGATCCTAAGACCGGAAAGCCAACAGGTGCAGTTGAGTACGAAATTGTACCTGGGCTTCTAAACGGATACAAGACTCTCCTATTCGATGAAGCGAGCATCCTCTTGAATGACAAGAAAGCATACTTCTCCGATAAGATTCTTTTCTTACAACAGGCGATGGCCCCTATCGGTAGCGAAACCAACGTGCTTGTCAATCACTTGAAGGGGGCATCCGTTCACACGCCCTCGGGTGTTTCACTATGGGCAACGACATACCCGCCAAAAGACATCATGACTCACGTTCTCGACAAGGGTTTCTTCCAAAGAGTGTATCTCTTCCAAAACGACATAACGACTGAGACTAGGCAGACCACTAGCGAGCACAGAGTATCAGGAGCTTACAAGCCCGTGCCTGAGAGGATGTGGTCATACGAAAACATAGCAGACGAGATAAAGGGCATTCGTGATGAGGTCAAGGGAAGACTGTTGGGTGCTGCCGGACTGACGAGTGAAGAGTACGAGGCACTATCAGATGAAGAGAAGGAAACCCTTGCTCAGGTTCACGCATATGAGATATTCAATCCTGGGCCAAACTACCACGTTGCACTCTTATCGGCAGTCGATGACTACTACTCTCTAGTCTATGGTATCCAAGATGACAACATCAGAGAAACGGCAATCGGGTTCCTGCCGAACATAGAGAATTACACTATGATCTTCGGCAATCTTATCGCCGCTACCATGCGTTCAACCGTTGTCACATCAGAACACATCCAGATGGCAAGCGAGATGATTTACGACAACCTACACAATCTAATCATTTGGCTAGAACAGAAGCAGGACTTGAAGGTCGGTAAGAAGAGACAGGCAGATATTAGGGCTTGGAGAGAAGCATACGGTAAGTGCAAGAGGATAGTGCATGAAAGGACTCAGAGGGAAGTCGTCAGGAAGAGTGACTTGGAAAAGGCATATTCGACCATCAACGGAGTCAGCACTAAGACTGCAAGAAGAAGACTCGATGACATGATGAAAGCCAAGTTGGCAGTAAGAGTGGCAGAAGGTAAGAATGCATTCATCTCATTGGAGTTGTGACCATGCGGAAAATAGGCGATTGGATGAAGCAGAACGGCATCGTTTCGTTCAAGGCATTCTCTGCTACTGATGCGGGCGACTTGCCCACAGGATGGACTAAACCGGATGAATTTAGCCTAGATGGAGTTGCATTCTATGACGGCAAACAGATGAGTCTGTTTGTTGATGAGGTTCACATGATGATGATAAAGGACAAGAGCACCAAGACGTATGACTTGAGTGACCTGCAATCACATGACATGACAGATAAGAAATTGATTGGCTATGGATCATCCAAGTTTGATATGCCGTTGTTGAAGTCTCAGTATCCTCACTTCGCATCCGTGCCTCACACCGACCTAGCCAAGATAGTCTTCGATGCCTCTGCCAAGCACTATGAAAGTCATGGTCGAAGGTACGACTTGCGTATGCTGGCATCGACCAATTACAGAAAGCAGACTGCCATCCCTCATCTATCATTCATGTTGAAGCCAATCGCCCTGCTCACCGAATGGCGACAGGGTTTGGCTCGCAATGTCATGAGGACACTAGCGGCAGAGGCCGAACTGATTGCGGAGCTCTATGCTCTTGTCAATAACAGAGAAACGATTCGCATTGTCGATGAGCGCACGGATAGGATTGTGTCAATCCCATGCGACATCGTTAGAGATGCCAACTACGAGGAGGAGTAAGGTGTGCCATACGACAACAAAAGAGAATCTTGGAGTCTAAATAAATGGTATCGACACAACTAATCAATTCCGATTGTATAGTAGCGATGAAGGAAATGGCCGATAACTCAGTTGATTCCATTGTCACAGACCCTCCATACGGATTGGAGTTCATGGGTAATAAGTGGGATTATGATGTTCCGGGTAAGGAGATGTGGAAAGAGGCATTGCGTGTTCTGAAGCCCGGAGGATACCTGTTGTCTTTCGCAGGTTCCCGAACCTATCATCGCATGGCTGTCAATATCGAGGATGCAGATTTTGAGATTCGCGATCAAATCATGTGGATATATGGTTCGGGATTCCCAAAGTCTCACAACATCAGCAAGGCGATAGACAAAGCCGCAGGTGCGGAACGAGAAGTAATAGGAGAAAACCCAAACCATCGCCCAATTTCAGGTGTTAATTATGAAGGCATTTATCAGGGTGGAAATACAGGTTCGCCAACCATAACCAAACCCGCTACACCCAAAGCAAAACAATGGGATGGTTGGGGAACGGCTCTCAAACCCGCCCATGAGCCTATTGTAGTGGCTCGTAAGCCCCTCATTGGAACGGTTGTCGAGAACGTGCTTGAGCATGGGAATGGTGGCATAAACATAGATGGTTGCCGAATTAAAAGTAATGGTGAACACAAACGGCCCTTTCAACCAACAAATAATGAAAGGAGTGTTTTTGGTAAGCAAACAGAATTTCAACCAACAAATGCCGAAGGTCGCTACCCTTCAAATGTGATTCTTGATGAAGAAGCGGGCGAGGTTCTTGATGAGCAAAGCGGGCATTTGAAATCAGGGAATATGGATTCAATAGCTAAAGGCGGGCAATTCAATACCTATGGCGTTCAACAAGAAAGACATACATTCCAAATAGGCGATGAAGGCGGTGCATCTCGATTCTTCTATTGCGCCAAGCCATCGCAGAAGGAGAGGAACGCAGGGTGCGAACATTTGCAGAAGAAAAAATCGGGTAAGATAGGAGCAGGTATGCGTTCAAGCGTTGGCAGACCAAATGAAGGAACTACATTCAGCGAAGATAGAAAATCCACTAATCATCATCCAACCGTGAAGCCTGTGAGTCTCATGCGCTATCTGTGTCGTCTAGTCACTCGACCCGAAGGAATAGTCCTTGACCCATTTATGGGTAGTGGCACGACAGGGATAGCGGCTAACATGGAAGGATTCAATTTCATAGGTATCGAGATGGATGAGGAATACATAGAGATAGCAAGAGCGAGAATAACCCATTCGGGTGACTATGAAATCAAAGAGGACTTAACGATGGAGAGAATCAAGCAACCGACCCTTATGGACTTCAACGCTTAGTCTCTGCTCTGCTTGCACCAGCACCTAGTTGTCTCCTCATGGCAGGGCGGACATTACCTCGCCCCTTCTGTCGAGCGTATATGTTGCGGGTTCTCCTTCGCTTGTTCCTCCGGCTTTGATTCCAGGCTCTAGCCTTGCCCTGCCTCTCGGATCTCCCGCTAATGGTATTCTTCGAGTAGCCTCTGAACTTGCCCTTCTCTTCTGACTTGTCATCTGATCTCCTGAACATCCCCTTTTGTCTCTCAGTCATTTCATCGTATGAAACGCCTGTCATTCTCATGGCACAACTACGGCAGAAATCACTACCACGCATTGCGGGTTTGTCCACGCAATTTTCGCACATCGGTTCTTCCTTGACCAAGCCCCAGGCTACTGAGAAGGCACTCATGCTTCCACCTTCAACTTGGGCTTGAGCTTCTTCCACACACTTTCACACAACGGACATTCCCATAAAAATATTCTATCTCTCGAACCGGCATAGAAACCATTGATGCGGATAGCCAATACGCGATTGCCACAATCAGGACAGTCTTGGCTAATCTTATTCTGGTAGTGCTTCATCCTGTATGCCCCGCATGAACATAAGAGATCCTAACGTGAGTCGGTGTACCCGTATATCCTAGTGAGCCATTTACGGTCACTACGTTTGCAGATATGGTGTAGTCTAGCCCTTGTATGAGGGTGGCGATGAAGCGTGGCGTTCCCGACTTATACATGACTACCTCGATGAGTTTGGTTGATGCCTCATCTTGAGAACCAAGAGGGCTGTATTCCAATGTGAAGTTCTTCTGCGCTCCTGTGTATGTTCCTGTCAGTATGGATGTTCTGTGTGTCGGCGTTATCTGATATGCTCCGCCTGTCCCTGCTTGGTTGATTCTCTGATCTGACTGATAGAACAGATGAGTGCCGCCACTACCGTCAGGGTGGTCGCCAAGTCCAGCAGGGTCACGAGCGAAGATAAATCCTAAATCGGTAATCGGTAGGTTTCCTTGATTGCCCGATAGGAAGTTGTTTTTGGGCATGGATGCTGCGCTACCATCTATCAGTGATGACACAGGTATCGGGCCTGGTCTTATGAAGACCCGCTTGTCTTCGAGTGATGCAATCTCAACTTGGTTGTTATTCCTGTGCAATCTAGCAGAAGCCAGGACTATCGTTTGATTGGCAAGATGAGCCGATGGGCTTTGAGGGTACGCTCCACTCGAAGTATCTAATGAAGCACCATAGACAAAACCGATATTGTTCGTAAGAGCAGGATCGAAATACACTAGGAGTATCCTCTCATGGTTGGCAGAGAGTGTCGGAGCCGTGCTTGAATTGTATGTCGCGTACTGTGCCGTCACAGATGCCACGTTCAAGGTCGATGTGGTTATGGAATAGAACACGCCATCCACCACAAGCGTTCCTGCTGCGATAACTATGGATTGCGTACCCGAAGTTGAGCAAGCACAGTTGCCTGTCGTGGATGAATTGCGAGAACCCGAGTCATAGTCATTGGAAATAATAGGCACGACTCCATTGAGCAGACCACGTTCGTTGAAGTTGGTAAGAGTGGGACTAGCTAGGACATCTGTGTCCCTAAGTCCATCCGACTGATACGATTGATTTGCCGTTTCGTGTCCCTGACCCAATCCTGCCATGTTATCTCACCTCCATCAGAACATCAACTCTTATCTCATTGGTCGTATTCTTATCTATGGGTAAGAATGTTGCACGGTATGCCGGTGTGTCTAATGCAGTATCACCGTGCAATGCGACTTCCTTAATTGCCTCAGAGGATGTCTGCTGAGTATCGAAATTAGCCGTGATTGCAATCGTTCTATCGTCTATCTTGCTGACTTGGGGGATGGTGGTTATCTGCGGTATTCCTGCGCCACCATCCCTGCTTGATGCATCGCCACCACTAGAGCCGAGCGTCATGCGTGTGACTAACGTGGACAGATGGTCTGTCAAAGCGGACTTCAACGAATCAAGCACTGGCATCATCTCACCTCAAAATACAAACTCTTGCTGGCTCCGATGGGTCGCCCCCGCTTGTTCCCGTCACGCACTCCGATTTTCCCCATTCCATTAGTGTGTTTCGCCCCTATTATGAATCCTGTATTGTTCACATTACGCACAAATACCTTGTGGACTGCTACCACGTTTATGCCCGCAGACATCGACACTTCGGCAACATCCACTACCTGTCCTGCTGACTCATCTAGTGGTGATGAGTTGCCTGATACCGCTTGAAGATCGGAGAGTATGCCTTCGATTCCTTTGTCATATTGGGCTACGACAAAATTACTCATCATATTGGAATAGTTATGAGTTGCCTCGAATACCGCGAAGTCTCCTCTGAGTCCATGAGTGGGCAAATCAATCTTCACGATTTCACCAGGTTGTATTGACGATGACCTGAACGCTCCTTCTAGCGTCACGAGAGGCGCACCATTCTCAGCTCTCGCTAAGATTGTTTTTGCTAGTTGTCTTGCTTCTGCGTTTGTCTTCAATCCTGGAATCTCTTGGCGGAGTGTACGAACCATGTTGCTTGTCGCTCCTTTACTTGCTTCATTTTTCATTCTCTCAGGGTCTTTCACAACAACGAATACTCTCTCATTCTGTGCTAGGGAATCACCAACCACGACTATCTCATTAGGAGAATCGAACATCTTACTTACGACAAGCGACCTGATTCCACTGCCGACTCCTAATGTTGCTCCTCGCCCATTGAAACTATCAGATGAATATACAAGTGAGCCATTTCTTTCATTTACCAACTGCTTGCCATCAATCTGTGACAGGTTGCGTATGATTTCCATAATGTTCAGACCTCTAGTTTTTCTCGCCGTGAACACACTTGAGTGATCGGAAATTAAACGGAGGGACGGATGAGCGTCCAAAGTTGAGGATGTCTCTCTGTCCTTTGACAATAGAGCATTAGTTGGTGTGACGTTGAACGAGGCAAGGTCTGCTCCTGCATCGTTTAGTAATGTCAATGTGGCATCGCTCGTTCTGATGCCTACAAACCCGAGCTGACCGAGCAGTATCGGGCCTTGTGTAAGACCTGCATCAGTCAGGCTGTCAGATTCAATGTTCCTGAATTGTAGGAAGGTGGACAACTCATCTGTTTCGACACCTGCTATCCTCAACGAGAACCCCGTTTGGTCAAACAAGTAAGGGGGGAAATGAGATGAGGATACTGTCTTCCCATCAAATCTGATTGCTGTAATCGAGGGCGATGTCGTCTTGATTTGAGCAGAGGTCTTCCCGTTTTCTATGAGTATTGGTCTTTGATTAATCATGAAGAAGTCTGCCGGATCATACTCCAACAGTCCTCGGAATGAAAGAGTAGTGGGTTTAACTGTGCTTGAGGCAGTATCGAAACGATTCCACAAAGCCGACTCTTGCTTTGCCATTACTATTGAGTTGTCTATGAATGTAGGAGATACTAAGTGAGGGAGAGTCAAAGACCGTATGTCCGCTAATGTTGAGGGGCTTGTCTCTGTGGTAAAACGAAGTATGGAACCCGTCAAGTCACCTACTCCTGTATTGTTAGTCACGCCTGTTAGTTTGTTTCTGGTCTTACCTGTGTAGGTCATTTTTCCTTTACCGACTATGAACAGTGTACCGGACGTAGGCAACATAGACGCATCCTTTAGGAATACGTTATTGCTAACGTGTCTTGTCACCTCAAATTGAGGGTACAATCTCATTGCAGTATCCATGTGCGTGTGAGTCACACCATCAGGTGTTGTCTGCTTCACGAAGTCGCCGCTTACGCCTGTTCCCTCTGCTCTGTATCTTGCCTCAGATTGGTGAAGACTCTCTCCACCGCCTGGGTGAGTGGTTTGTGAGTATCGTGCTTCTATCTCGGGGTTGAACTCTCCATCAACAGTCTTGCGTACCGCATCCGACTTGAAGAATTGGAGCATAGACGCGCTTGGTAGCAAATGGAATACCGAGTCTAGCTCGTTTGCATCGGGCCATGTCATCTCGAATCGCCCTTCTGCCGTGCTGATGAATTGGAGCGTCCCTAGTGTCTGCTCCATATCTGACTCAAATACACCATAACGATTGTCACGGGTGAACGGTTGGAACTCTGTGTCCGCATCCCCCAATGAAGATCTTGCGCCGTGTGTCCATCCATCCTGCAGCAAGTCTGATGCAAAGCCAAAGAGCTTGAGTGGCCTTACAGGACGAACGAAGTAATCAATCGACTTCCTCTTTTGATTCGAGGTAGTGGCGTTGCCCTCTGTTCCAAATACATCAGTAGTGAGTGTTCCTTCTTCGCTTCTATTCAGGTACGTCTTGCGTAAAATGTACGTTCCACCCCAAGGTGGCAAGTCTGCTGAACCTCTAACTGTCCAAGCATCTTTCGCATGAGTCTTTGCGGCGTTCAATACAGGAGGGTTGATTGGTAGTTGAACAGTAGCCGTGATGTCTGCATTGTTACCACCTCCACTCGGAACTATGGTCGGTGCAGTCGTGAATCCCGACCCTGCGCTTGATATGCTCACAGAGACTATTGGCCCTGTCGAACCCAATACTGCCGTCACAGCATTTGCCGAACCCGTGAGATGCGTAGTAGGCACGGTCATAGTTGGCAAGGATGTGTAGCCCGACCCACCATTGGTGACAACGATGTCTGTTAGTGTCCTCGTAGCAGTATGGCTTGCTAACGCAGCCGTCAGCGATACTCCTGTGCCTCCCGGAGCAGAGACAGATGGCACGGAGGTGTATCCATCTCCTTGATTATTGACTGTGATTGATACTATCGTACCGTTGGTTGTTGCCGCGCTTACGTCCGCTACTACGTTTCCTGAATTGGCAAAGCCAATAGTATTTCCACCGGCATATGCCGATTGTCCGTTCAATTTCAACGTAATTGTTTTTGTTCCGCCTGATGTGAATCCTGCACCGGCATTGCTTATGTGGTAGGCATCGCTTCCTGCACGAACGTAATATTTGCCATTGGTGCTATCTCTTTCATAACCTATCCTGACAGTCGCAGGTGTCTGTGCGGCAGGGCTTGTCTGATTGATTGTCATAGTAAGAGTGCTTGCAGGAATTGGGGGCAAGGGTATCAGTCTGTTAGTCTGATCTGCGTTTTGGGGGTTTGGATTCAAATCGAAAACGGTGCTACCACTTAAAAAGTTGAAACCACGACCATGACTAGACTCTGATATTGTAAAGGTGTGATTACCCACTCCTCCACTGGTGTTTTTCCCTGAATAAGTGATGAAAGCGGATGTAAGACCATCTTGCAAATACAGTGTTCCCGATGAAGGCCATGCCGAGATGTCTTCATTGACGGCTAAGGTTGAGCCGAATGAGTAATCTCCACGCAGAGCGTTAAGTGTAGGCTGATGATCCCCATCCAAAGTCAGAGTGTTCACGTTCGTACCCGATATGTCTATCTCATGCTCTTGGCTAGTTGGATTGGAGATTGTCGCACCGAATCCGATAGTTGCGGTAGCGGTGGCTTGGACTGAATTGTGACTTGCATTTGGTTGGCCTATGGTGAGACTCACTGTGTTTGAGTTGAAACCCGATCCTCCGTTGCCAATCGAGATGGTGTTGCTGATTGGCTTGCCATCGTTAGACAAGACGTATGATGCCGCCGCGCCTGAGCCACCACCACCTGAAATGGTGACTCCTGTGAACGTCTGCGTATTGCCTCCGCTATATTGTCCTACGCCGTTTGCTATGTTTCCATCTGCAACAGTCGTGCTTGTAGTATATGTCCCTGAGAATCCCGTTCCACCACCACCACCTGAGAATCCGAGTGTACCACTAGGGAAGGTGTATCCCGTTCCTGCGTTTGTGATTGACAAAGAGGCCACCGCCGCGCCTCCATCTCCTTTGTCGTCTTTCGTGTCGGGACTCCATGATGGTAGGGTGTACGGGTTGGTGATTGTTTGGCTTGAGGGGCTTGAGGGGTTCACTGTCATGTTGTGAGTTGTGAACTTGGTATTGACAGACCAGGAGGGCATCACGGGGAAGTGCTGACCGACAATCAAGTCGCTGTGCAATGATGCTGCCTTCGTGGATAGGATTGAGTATTGGATATTCTTGTTCGTCTGACGCTCGCTTTCGGTCTGTATAACGAAGCCAAGACGTGGTTCTGTCCTAGATTGAATCTGCCTGTGGTCGCTAATCTCAGATAAAGGGATTGGCGTAAGACTCGTTATCGTGGCATTGCTATGTTTCCCTATGCCCCATCCTGTCGTAGGGTAATGGACGTTTGACGTGTTCGAGTGGTCTATCGCTGATGCATTCGTATGCAGAGCATTGCCTCTCAAGTGATGGAAGCCCCCACTAACCCCAAATTGCGTGGAACTGACAGCAGACGGAGAGGTTGATTGTGCATAGGTGTTGGATCCTGTGTATTGGGTCAAGTCAATGAACGGGTCAGAACCCTTGTTCATCGGTATCGCCTTCAACGGTTCGTTTGCTCCTTTGTTCGGGTCTGTCTTCGGTTGCCACACCCCTGCTGGCAGTGCAGTTGGTTTGATGAGGCCAGCAGAGTCCATTCCTAGAGTGAGTCCCATTCCAATAGGCTGCTCTGATGGCAGAGGTTTGGTATTGCTTCTTCTTATCACACTTGAGAAGGGTGTAGCCTCTGCTGTGTGAGCTGTCAGCACTAACCCTATGGGCATAGTTCTCTCCACTCCGTTGTAATCAGATGGGAACATCCATGAATCGCCGTGTGTTGAGGCGTTTGGAATCTTATTCATCGTATCGTGAATGCCACCGTCAAATCTCCCTTTCCCATAGACGGGTTGGTTAGCAGACTGATGCTCGTTAGGATCTCCTGCTAACATATCCAAAGCGTCCGAGCTAGTTCGGAAACCCCAGGCTCTTACAGGCAACCTACGACTGTAATCATATGCGACCATACTATCGACAACAGAAACATATGAAGTGAACGCCACACTATCTGTATCAGTATCATAAGATATGGTCACACCTGTTCTCTCAGGATTGATGCCATCTCCTATACCCTCTCCTCTAGTATGGCGCACATTCTCATATTCTGTTAATATGCGGAGCGTACCTTGTGGTTCCCTTACTGTGGTATGACCCATAAGCACAGAGTTAGCAGACTTCAATCCGACTATATTCCCATGCCCACCTGCATTCAATCCATTGTATCCATAGTTCTGCAACCATTGTGTGATGTATAGTCTCTCAAAGGGTAGGGCGTTCTCTGCCTGTGCAGTAGTGGTGGGGTTGGAGTGGTTGCGAAGGTACA
>CETN01072284.1_pt1 | contig 15242 bp, 10 predicted proteins | sample 531301 | NCBI WGS metagenome assembly CETN01 (sample SAMEA2622656, study PRJEB7988) | marine metagenome | isolation source: saline water (ENVO:00002010), including
AAATTGCCTGTAGTGTTTCCAGTTATATTACCAACTATATTTGTAGCGATATCTCTATTTGCTTCAAATCTTGCATTGCTGTGCGAATAGTTAAACGTTGGACTATTTGTGACTGCAGTACCACCCCAAGTAATTCCACCACCATCTAACGCAGAAGAATCAGCGGCGCTATCTGCAATTTGAATATTCTTATCATTAACAGAAAGCGTTGTACTATTGATTGTTGTAGTAACACCATCAACCGTTAAGTCTCCAAGAATTCTTACAGTTCCTGTATTATTTCCAACAGCGGCAGGATCTATAATGAATGTTGCTGGACCACGTAGTTGATTAAACGTAGGATTAGCGCTTGAGTCTAATGGCTGAGGAGCTCTTATGACTCCAGTTCCAGGTGTGTAAGATATACCATTTGTTGCTTGTAACGCATTTCTTGCAAGTGTTACGAGGTTAGCTGAATCGACATCAAAGGTACCAGTAGAAGCGTTATATACCAATCCTTTATCGCCAGTAAACATAGCTTTTATATTTGAAGAGTCAACGTCAAAGTTACCAGTGGTAGAGTTATACACTAATCCCTTATCACCAGTTAACATTGCTCTTACTTGAGATACAGACCCTGATAAATTAACACTTGATATTGCTCCAGTACTATCAGCTATATCAAGCTGACCAGATGCATCTTTAATTACTAAGTTACCTAAATTAATAGTTTGTCCACTGAGATATAAGTCTCTCCATTTTCTACTCGAATCACCTAAATCAAACGCTGAATCACGAAGAGGTACGAGATTTGTTCGAACATTTAGATGATCTGAATCTGATCGAGCTCGAGTGTAATATAGATTAGACCCTTCTGGCAATTGACCAGTATTTGCGTCTCCTAAATCTGAATCGAAGTTTACTTTTGTATAGACTTGTTCTACATCAAAACTAAATACACCAGATGCAGAGTCATAAGATAAATCGCCAGCTGCTGATATTGAACTTCTAACTCTACTTACTGTTAGACTTGAATCGAGAATCGTTGTGTTAAAGACACCACCATCAGCAGTGTTAATCGTAAACACACCAGATGCAGAATCAAACGAAGTTGAAGAAACACCAGCAACGGCAACAGTTCCAACACTATCAACTAATCCAAACTGGTTAATTGTTATAGTAGGAATTAAAGTGGCAGTACCATGACTTCCTGCTGCAAGACCAGGCTTTCTGGTGTGAATCATCTTTGTGAATACACCACCATCTGTAGTATTGATCGTATAATTGTAAGATGCGCTGTCAAATGCAACACTAGAAACACTTGCAACGCTAACAGTTCCAGCGCTATCGATAAAGCCAGAAGAATCGACAGTAAATTTAGGAATTCTCGTAGTACTACCATAAGTTCCAGCAGTTACAGTTGTTCCTGTTCGTGTGATGTTTGTTGCTGTAGCAGAATCAGTGAGTAAAGAGCCTGTTATCGTTACACCAGAATCAGTGGTCGTAAATTTCGTTTGATCGTTAAACCTCAATGTAACAGCACCACCTGAGAGGAATGAAGCAGCGGTTTCTGTTTGAGTTACATTCTTAACGTTTAAGTTATTAGTAGCAAGTACTAATGATCCAGTTCCAGCGTCTTGTATTATTGAATTATTTGTGTCATGAAATATTTTTAAGTCACTATCATTTCCGAAAGTGATCTTACTATTATCATTAACAAAGAAGCCATGTTTCAGGTATTCATCTTTAATCTCCGCACTGTCAATAGCAAGTGTATTAGTAGCTGCGTCATACTTAATACCACTTCCACCGAGTATGGCTTCATCTAAAGCAGCATTAAAGTCCGAGTCAAAGTTAGCTTTAGTATAAACTTGTTCAACATCAAAGCTAAAGACACCAGACGCAGAGTCATAAGATAAATCTCCTTGAGCAGAAAAGAACCCTCTAATTTGATTTCTACTACCTTCAACATCAAGTTGAGTTGGTAATCCATCTGAGTCTAGTACTCTAAGACCGCCCCCAGAATCATGTAATGATAGAGTACCTAAATTAATAGTGCTACCACTTATATGTAGGGCTTTCCATTTTTTGGTAGGAGTTCCTAAAGAAAATTCAGAGTCACGAAGAGGTACTAAGTCAGTACGCACATTCAGATGGTCTGAATCCATCCTTGCACGAGTATAGTATAGGTTAGTGCCTTCAGGAATATTTGTGGTAAGAGCGTTGAGCGTAAATGTATATGTATCGCTATCAGGTGCAAAAGCAGTGGTAATGCCGTTAACACCTTTAACGCTTGTAGTAGTATATGCTCCGCCAATAGCAGCAGCAGAGTCAAATACTAATATATGACCACGGTCTCTACTAGAAGTCTCTGCGCCTGCAATATTAAATAAAGTTGTAGCTCCAGAAGACGCTGTTCTAAATACTGGTGTCCCGACGGTTATCTTTTTAACGCGTGTTGTTGGAAGACCTACTTTTATGACCATTTAACTACTCCTACTTTGTCACCGAAGGAGTTACTGTTATTTGACCCTCTAAAATTCTTTCAATAATTGTGTTAGCTGCGCTATCAGTATAAGATAACTCAATGTCATAAACATAACGACCAGCCTTTAAAGCATCTGTCTGTGTATTTGTTAAGGATAAAGTCGCGATCCCATCTGCAGCTGGAGTGTCTATAGCAGTTGTGAAAGCAGTTGCTTCTCCTGAACTATCAGAGTAAGACTTCTTAATCTTACCAGCAAGAGAGTGATTAGCTAAGTTTTTCTTAGATCCATTTACATCAACGAGTTCAAGTTTTATCGTAACATCAGCTCCTTGATCTATGGTAATTTCTTCGAATTGAGCCATGTTTGTCCTTAACTTGGTTTAGTTGGCCAAGTAACATTTGTCAGTACACCATCTTCAAGTTTAGGTTCTGCAGTCGCTGGAAGATCTCTTAAAGCTTGTCTATAAGTTTTCCATTTAGTTGGAACCTTTTTTCCTTCTTCCATTGCTTTAGTCACAATCCAATCTGTGTGTTTTAAAAACTTATCTCTTTTCATTCTTAGAACCAACATGGGTTGTGCATTATCTAACTCATTCTTTTTATTTTGAATTTGATCCCATGTTACCCCAAAACGATCAGGATCTGAAGTAAACTGTTGCACGCCATCAGAATCATAGTGTGTTACCTTACGAAAATGATTTATAAATTGATCTTCACTAGTAATATCGTAACCATCTATTTGATAGTCCGTCACATTCATCGCCATTAATGCGTCATGTATAGTAGCAGCCATTTTCCCTCCTAAGCTGGTCTCATTTGTACTGCGAGGTAGTAAAAACCTGGACTATTTAGAGATACTCTCCCACCTGGGGGTAAGAAACACGCAAATGGATCGTGAGAGTCATCATCACCATCTCCCATCCTTAGTGTATAATTAACACCGCCGATTCTTACTGTATAATTACTCACCCCGTCATCATCAATACTTCTTCCGGAAACAAATGTGCTATAAGTGCTGCTAGGAGTATAACTACTTCCTGTACTTCCTGACACGACAACGTTACTAGAATTAGAAAAATAGTTATTTTGTCCAGTAAAATTCATTGTGTTTCCACTAAAAGTTAAACCAGTGCCCGCTTGAATCGAATTGCTTATAGTTACTCCACCTGTACTAGCAGTTACTCCTATTTTACTTCCAGCAGTTATTGACGTAACACCTGAATTAGTTATAGCACCAGTACCTGAATTATATGATATCCCCGTTCCACCTGATATTGCAGCTCGAGCTCTCGTATTTGTGAAATATAAATTTGAGCTTCCTTCTGATACTGTATCTGTATTTCCTTGTGTAAATGAAATAACACCAGTACTATTATTGTATGAAATACTTCCAGAAGCTGATATTGCTTGTCGAGCTCTTGTGTTTGTAAAATATAGATTACTTCCTTCAGTTAAATCATCTGTTGTTTTTGTAGCCAGTCTTGTATCAAATAAACCATCAGATATTGCTGAATCAACGAAATCAGTACCACGCTTTGGTATTAATGCATCTACTCGAGACGAATCTAAGTAGTTGTTAGCATCAATAAGTTGTAGTATAGTAGATGAGTCAGTCTTCTCTGATTGTGTTTTAAGCTCATTTATAGCTGCAACTAAGTTAGATTTATTCGTAGTATTTAAAGAAGCTTTAGTACCAAGATCAGATGATATGGTATTTGTTTTGGTAACCCATGTTGCAATTGGATCACTTAGATTAATCGTTGTTGCCATTCTTATCCTCTACTAATTGCATCAAGATGTTCTTAATATCTGAAACATCTTTCTTTATCTCATCTATTTCTTTTTGTCTATCATTAAAAAGCTTTTTTCTTTCTCTTGCTGCAGTCATCGCGTTACTATTTATATTTAATATTGCACCAGAATTTCTATCTCTTACAAGATCTGGATGTCCTTCAACTTTTACATGTCTACTCATCATGTCACCAACGCTATGATTCTAAGATCTTTTATAGCTGGTACTTTTGAGCTGTTACTTGAATTCATAACTATCTTGACCTGAAACTTAGTGAATGATTGTAAGCCACCACCTTGTCCACCAGCCAAATACTCGTATTCTCTAAATGTATTCTTATCATCATCTGCAGGATTATCACCTTCTTGACTGACTTCAGTGTAAGTTTGTGCAGTCAAATCATCATCAGCAGTTCCGGTTCTAAAGTAAACTCTAAAGCTAGCTGCATCAGGCCTATTAGCTGCAAAGAGTATCTTCAACCCTACTGCTGATTCTTGTAACACAACTGGTTTTGTAACATGTTTTGCAGCTGCAGTACCATCTTGGTTATCAGTCTCATCAACTATCGATATTGGAACGTTTCTCAGTAATGAAATTCCTGCCGCTGAATCTTGATGATCTATTATATTTTCGAAAGCAAGTAGATTTAATCTTTGTAAATCTATAACTGGACTAACTTTAGTGTCGTTAGTCGTTAATGTAAGTTTTACATTTGCAGATGGATTTATAGAAGCTGCAGCTTGATTTGAATCTGATAATATTACACCAGGTGCGTTATTAAAGTTAATTTCGTTTAACTGGCAATCTATGAAGCTTCCAGCAGTATAGGTTGAACCAGCTGAAGTAGTTGCGCTTCTCTTTACAGATCCTGCATATGATACACCGTTTGATAGTTTAATTTGACCGGATACTGTTGTATTTGGAGCAATCATTGTCTGTACTTGTGGGACAAATATATCTACAACACTATTTTGAGTTGCTGTTACAGCTGATCCACCACCAAATACAGTGGATGTTGCAAAAGTTGGTGGCTTCGATGCGCTATCAGCAGAATGAAATTTAGCTGTGATTGTATAACCTGTATGATCAACAGCCGTAATTAAATGACTCGCATTGATGTTTGAATCTGCTAAACCTCCAACTGCAGTACTTCCAGATATTGTTACAGCATCTCCTTTGGCGAAACCATGACCAGCATGAGTAACTCTTACTGTAGAACTACTTGCAGTAGTATTAAATGGGTTCGAACTTAAAAGCTGTGATGGAATTGGTGCATTTTTTAACACAGCAACGCCTGACGTACTAAACTCTGCTCTAAAGATTTCAAACATTAAATCTTTTGTTTGTTCAGGTGTCCATGTTGAACCATTTTGCGATAAGAATAATGAACCCAGACTTGGCTGTCTCTTAATTCTTTCACTCGATGATCCTAAGACAAATTCGTATGTTTCTGAAACGTAAACTGTATATGCAGTTGATTCTGCTAAAAGCACTACAGCGTATTCTTGACCAGGTGTTAAGTATACTGGCTCATCAAAAACAAATGATGTAGGCGCAGATCTTACGTTTGCCATTGTAGTAGAATTTGTCAATGGAGTTACATTTGTAATTTCAGCTGGTTGTAAGAATTTGACTGCTCCTGAAATTGGCCTGTCTGTCGGTACACCGTTTTCTATTCTTCTTATTTGTGCCTGTACTGGAACACCGAAGTTATCCTCTTTAGTTGCAAAGAAAACGTTAACCTTAGTAATGTGTATGCCGTTTGGATTCTCTACATCACTTACGAAGAATGATTGTGCTAGTGGATCTCGCCTTTGAACTATCTCTTCGACTACAAATCTTTCTTCAATACGCACATCTTGGAATGTTCGTTGTCTTGTTTCAAGTATACCATTTGCTGAGAACGTTGCACTAGCAGATGATATCGCATTTGAGTCAGCACCACCCGTAATATCGAGTAGTTTAAATGTTTGCGCACCAGTATTAAATTTAGTGCTTGACGTACTTGGAATTATAAATGATCCAATAATCTTACCAGCGCTGTCTGATATTAAATTAGTTGTTCCGCTTGGATGCGAAGTATTATTAGTGAAAAGGTTTCCAGCATCATCTGTCCTTGTTGAGAACCTTGTAAATGCAGAACTATCTTCTTGCCTTGCGAAACTGCTAATATCAATATTTCCAAAATATGGGAAGTGTTGTGTTTTTCTTCTTAGTCCTTGTGCTCTAAAAAATACCTTAATAGACCTCATAAATGGTAAGATACTAATATCTAAAACTCTGTCATTTATAAAATCACGTCTTGTTGTTACTCTTCCTCTTACGAGAACTCTATTACCTTGTGGAAATCCAATCCAGTTATTTCTCCAAAGTGATAAGCTCGATGTTCTAATAGCATTTCTATCAACAAATTCAGTACCACCAGCAACTATGTTATCAGCTAAATATTCTGTTTCAACCCATGTATCTGTTTGAGGTGAAAGATCAATATGGCCTCGAGATTGGATAACTGCAAATGGATTGATGTTTTCTGTAGTCGTTGCTAAGTCTTGTTTTATGAAACTTACAGCATCATTGGTGATTGGTAACAAAGCAATATCTGCTTTTCTTATTGTTGTAGTATCACCACTTGCTGAATCATAAAGTAGTCTTGTAGCTTTTGGTCTATTTCTTGGACCCAGTGTACCATCTTCAGTGTTGACAACCGCTCTTTGTTCTAAGTTTTGCTCATCTGTAAATGTATAATCTACAAAGTTATCTACTAAGAAACCAGCCTTTGTTCTTGTATTTCCTGCTGAGTCTAATACAGCCAAAGATGAAGTATTTAATTCCAATAAACTTAACGCTGTAAGTTCTTCTATCTTATCAATTCTATTTTCAAGACCTGCTATATCTGCCATGGTAAATCTTTTATTGTTTACTATTTGTGCAGATAAATCCTTTGCATCTATTGTTTTTGGGTTAAGATCAATATTATAAAGTGCCATTGCACCAGCTGGAACCGCTGGAAGTTCAGGTGTTAAAGATGGTATTCCTTGAATGTATCTTAATTCACCAGTAGGTATCCTTCGACCTCTTATGTCTTTAGTAGCTGCAACGAGTCGATCTTTTCTTGGAAGAAAATAATTTACATTGACTATTGGGTTTGCACCTGGTTGTGGTAAAAGATGAATTAAAGGATTACTTGCATTTCCATCAGAATCAAAGGTAATATCAAAGTCGTGTTCACCAATTCTACCAAAATTTTCTTTTGTGGCAACTGGTCTAAAATCTAAAACATCTCTAAGACTTACTACTGTGCCATCAGCTAAAGTATGATCAGGAATGGTGTCATATGTAACACCTGCATGTAATACTCCAGCACCACCATTAGCTGGTGTTTCTTGATTTTTATATGATGTGACATCGAAATAAGCTCTTCGACCTGCTAAACCAGAAGCAAGAGTTGGCTCGTGATTAAAATGTTGAAATCTTACAAAGATATTACCACTTGGGATAGTAACACCAGCTTTTGGCAGCAGCCTTCCAATTCCATAGTAGTTATCTCGTTGACCATTATCTAAAGTGAAGTTTTCAGATAAGTCAGCTCCTGCTGAATCATTTACTTTAATAGATTTTACTGCGAATATATCTGGCTGATCTAAACTTAAAAATTTAAATCCAGTTCCATCAGAGTCTGCAACAGCAGGAAATGTTTTTGTGATTGTACTTTCTGTCAAAGTCTTCGATCTCTGAGACATATTTGTGCTACCAGCAAGTGATACTTGAGCTAATATATCGTAATCTTGACCAACCGTAAGGCCAGAAATATCAAAGGTATTACCTACATTTGAAATAGTAGCAGGTATTATGGCTGAGTCTGTATCTGAAACAACCCAATTTGTACCGCCACTGAACGCACTGATACCAGTTGTTAATGTACCTTGAGCAGTCATACTAGTTCCAGAAGCATTAGCTATCGAATATCGTTGTTGAGCTAACATCGAAACGCCAGTTATCCCATCAAAAGCTGGTCTTGTTCTTGGTAATTGAAATAATAATGAATTGCTTAAAGTTTCTTTTAGTACAGCTTGACCACCTTCTAATACAATATTTACGAAATCTGTGTGGGATGTTCCAAAACTTTTGGTTGAAGAGAAAGATTGTCCGGGATTCATTCTTATATCAAAAAGATAAAATCTATAATGACCCGTCGCGTCTCTATAAATGGCTCTACACCTAGCTGTACCAATTGTTTCTCCTCCAAAAGTGGATGTACGCCCATTTGAAACTCCAGATCTTAAATTAAATCTACCGAATGTTTGAATATCTGGAAGGCCTTGATTGGATAAATCAGCATTGCCCGATATATCATTTCCATAACCTAACACATAACTCCCATATGCAGCACTTGCAGTTTCAGCGTTTATAGTAGTGGTTGTAGTTGCTTTTGGTACTACGATATCACGTTCATCGAGTTCTAATCGATAACCATCAACATAAGCGATCCCATCTGAAACGTGTAGCTTTAAATTGTTTGTGTCGATATTTGTAAAACTAATATTAAAAGGTTTTGCAACATAGTTACCAGATTCTTCTTTTGTTCTTTGAGCTAAGAGGTTACTAAGTTGATTATATGATTCCGTAACAGTTACTTCATCTGCTAATTTACCATTTGCTACTCTTCCAAGATATACAAAGTTATTTGACCCAGCAGCAGTACGAGTAGTAAGTGCCAATCTTATCCTATATCTGTCGGCACCAGGAGCAGCAATATTTGGAGATGCGCCTTGATTATCAAATAATGCATTATCATCGGCAGAAGTTATGACTTCTTCGGTTACTAAAAATCCTACATCATCTGTTGGTGTTGAAGAATACTTTGAAATAGTTGTTGTTTGAGCTGCAACAAATACAAAGTGTCCTTGTACAAAAAAGCTACCTTCAGTAATACTTGCTCGTGTCCCCGCTCCAGCTGCATCAGAGGATACAGTTGTCATATTAAACCCAGCACCTAAAGTTGAATTCGATAAGATGTTAGAGTTACCGACTCTAATTGGTGTATCAGATGAAGTTCCGGAAGATGTATCTGTATATTCAACTATTAATGTATCTGGGTCTCCTCCACTTGCAGCTATGGTTTCTAAAACTTTTACCTTAAGTTGTGGATTTGGTGATTGTACTGTAAACTCTTTTCCTACTATCGTTGATGCATCAAATCCAGCAAAAGGGTTTGATGCTAACTTGATAAATTCTACTTTATTGTTTAAAGTAATATTACCGCCGTTAACAGCACCACCTTCTCTAAATATATTAGATCCAAACCTTTCGATTTCTTTGTTTATTATTGTTTGGGATTGTGTAAGCTCGCGAGCTTGTAATGCTTTTCCGCTGTTGAATAATATTCTATGATAGTTATCACTATCTAAGAAATCGTCTTTATATACGCCTGAAAAGGTTGTATTTGATACTGTTGTTGCCATGGTTTAAACCGTTAATATTACTTTAATGTCTTCTGTTTGGTCTGCACTTCGTATGATCCTTGCTCTACTATCTATGTATAGTAGTTCTCCACTAAATGGATCGACCTCTATGGCAGAATCACTATTTACAGTTCCAGTTCCTGCAGTTGCTCCAGTTATATTTTCTGCTTGCTTAAAGAAACCGGGACCTTTATTCGTTAATATAAATTGATTATTTGTGTGATAGTAAACTAATCCTTTACCAGTACCGTCGCTATCAACCTGATCGATCCATGCTATTGTACCTGAATCGCCTGTTATCTTTTGATCTGCTACTAAAGATCCTAGACTACCTTGTAAACGTAAGAGTCTATTCGCTTGACCTGATGTTTTTGTAAACACTGGTCCAGCTCCGCCTGCGCTATCTCTCTTTTCAAGATTTCTAAATAATGTTATTTGTCTAAAATCGTTTGTAATATTAAAATCATTATCTTGAGTACCAGCAGGTTTCACAACTGCCATAACTGATGACGATTTTAAATCAACTCGTGGATCTGCTCCAATTCCATCTCTTGGTCCAATGACTGGTCTTAGTATTGCATTCCCTGCAGAGAGCTCCATCCTTGCAACATTGTAACCACTACCCATTCCTGAGTCTCCAATTGTGCCTGTCATCTCAACTTTTACGATTTCACCGTTTGCAACTTCGCATGTAGCTGCAGCTCCAGTTCCATCACCGACTATGGTAATATTAGGAGCCGAAGTATAACCAGATCCTGCATTTATTATTTCTGCACCAAATATTTGACCTTTTTTGTTATTTAATGCTTGTGTTCTTATATTCGCTTGTTGTTGTTGCGAAGCAGTAATATCATTGCTTGAATCTACAAATTCAACTGGCATAAATCCTGAGCTTAAAAACGTGGTAATTCTTGTAGATGAGATCTCATATAAAAACTTCCAGATATATCCATCAGAAGTTTTAAAAGCTTCAGCAAATCCTACACCCGCGTCTGAGAAAGATGGTTTTACTGTCGAAACGTTGGCATTACCCGCAGCATCTTTACTTGCCTGTAAGCAAATATAAACTTGATTATCTTCTGTTAAAACGTAATAAGTATTTGTAGGATAGCCAACCGTATGATCTGACCATGCAGAATATATTGCACCAGCAGACCAATTATGTCTAGGGATAACAAACGAGAAGCTTCCGGAACTAACTTTCATAACGGATTCTAAATTATTTCTTGCTTCTCTCTCGTCCTTTATATGTCTGAGAGGTGTAATAATATTATCATTAGAGCTATCATATTGATCAGACTTTCCAATGCCAATGAAATACTCGTTACCATCAGTAGCGGTAATCATTTCGTTGAATAGTAAGTCGCTGTATTTTAGCTTAAGTGGATCTGTTGCTATTGCTACCATATCTTATAATTCCTATGCTATTGTCATCACTGATTGGTTACCAACTAAGAACCAATTATTCCCATCCCATACACATGTAACTCCTTCGTTTTGAGCTAGTGCAAATGATGTTCCTCCAGCAAAATTGTCTGGTGTAACCGTCGCGACACCAGTACCTTTGTTAGTAAATATTTTATATTCTCCTGTAGTTGTTCCATCGTTTAAGCCTACAGCGAGAGCGGTTGATTTATTACAAATAATATAAGTTGCGGTATCTGATGCATCTCCATTAGCTGATATAACAACTGATGTAAATGCAGCTTTTGAAAGCTGTACAGATCCTTGTCCTTTCGTCGTTAAGAATATATTTAAATTAGTACCACTGCCAGTTGCAGATAGTGTTGGGCCAGTGGTTGAAGCCCCGTTCGCAACAGTGAATTCATTAACAGCTGAACCTGTGGCTGTGACTTTAAATAATTCATTTCCATTTGCATCATTTATCGATGTTGCAATCTTACCAGTAGTTATTGTTGGTGACGTAAGAGTTTTATTTGTCAAAGTTTGAGTTGCAGTATCTAATACTATATTGCCACCTGCATCAGGTATAAAAACATTATTATCAGCTGTAGGATTAGTAGCAAATAATCTTGTTTCATTTGCATCTGCAGTTAATCCTTCAAATACAACTGCACTATCTTGAAAACGTATGCTAGTTGCGAGTGTAGAACTATCTCCAGCTTCTCCTAAAAAATCATACAATTCCGAAAAATTTGCATTAATCTTAGTAGCGGCAGAACGAAGTGTATCACCTGTCCCATCGTTAGCTGATGTGCCTGTTGAAATGTTTTGTCTCGTCATATTATACTCATTTTGTTTATGTTATTTATATACTTATGATGCAGAGTCGCTCGTATACGATGTAAAAATTTCATTATCCATGGTCTCATAAGTCATTGACGTATCTGGACCTGGATTAGCGCTATCATCAAATGTGAATGAATTTGTTTGAATTAATTCTTTTATAGAGGTATAGAAGTTATTCCATGTTGCTGCTGTACTTGAATCACTCGTAAAGTCAGATATTACTTGATCAAGACGTGTTCTAATACCAATACCCGTGCTTGAATCTTGTATACCCGTAATATCTGAGAACGGCGTTGCGAGTACGAGCGTGGCGCTTTGAACAAGCTTTATTGATGGATCTGCAGAATCAATTTTTGCAATGCCTTCAGCTACTGCACCAAGTGCATCTGGTCCTAAAGTAACTTCTGTTGCAGTTAAAACTTCTCCTGCAAAGTGAAATCCTGCAGGATGCACGAACTTTTTATATAAGTTTACATAATCTGCTACTGATATACCACATCTTATTAGTATCGAAAATATTTGAAACTGAGCGTTATCTTGAATAAATCGTTGTGACTCAAACCCTGTCTGTGATTCACCTACTATAAAGATCTTCTCTTTTGGATAAGATACTTCGGCTTCTTGATTAAAGAATCCTCTGAAGAATCCTTCTGCAGAGTTTAAAGATCCTTTTGTTCTGTAAAAATCACCAAGTAGTTTAGCCATCAACCGCGGTTGTTTGAAGAATGACGATGATTGTAAACCGTTACCTATTTCCTTGATTAACTCATCAAGGTTTGCTGTACTTGTTTGCGCTATATCTCTTGCATAAATCAATTCATTTATAATATGACCAAACCCATGTGTCTGATTACTATCTAAATGATCATGGTACTTTTCTAAAAAAGTTATAAATTTTGAATTATCTTCTTCAAAATACTCAGGTACAACTTCACCAACTTTAGAAGTCCTTAGTGTGACTTTTCTTCTATTCAGGTCTTCTAAACTATGAGGCATGATTAACTAATAACGTTTGGTGTATTTTGAAAGTCTAATGTTGGTATGGCTTGTGATAAATCAGCATCAAACTTAAGTATGTGTTGTCTGAGGGGTGTTATCGTACTTTGGTCTACGGGTTTTGAAGATACTTTTATACTTGAACCTTCAATCGCTGTAGGATTAAACTGTGTCAATGTTACTAACCCAGTTATAGCATTATAAGATCCAATATTGTCGTTTAACACTGCACCAGCTGAACTTACTATTTGAATAGTATTCGAACCTAATTTATTCTTCAGGTTGCATGTTTGATTCGAAAATGTAAAGTTAGAGGATGTTATGATGTGCTCTACGTCATCAGGATTTGCTAACTTTACAGGAAATTTCACTGCATAATCAGTTGCAACTCCAACTGTTGGAGTAAATCTTTGTTGAACCTTTAAAGTCATTGACGTATTTAGTATTGCAACAGATAAGTCGTCTATGACCGCTGTCAATATCGATCTTCTAAACACCTTTCCAAATTTATTCAAATTATCTGTAAAAAAGCTTGATATTGTATTTTGCACGGTTACTGCCGTTGTTTCGGCTGTATCTCCTGTTAAATCAGGGTCAAAGTTAAATGAAGTAGTTATTTCAACAAAGGTGTCGATAGGATCACTAAACTCGGTATCTATCGACATGATAGCGAGGTTATCGCTTAGATTTGTTTTTATAGCGTTTTTAGTGTTTGTCTGCACAGCAGCTGTAACATTATCTTTAAATTTTAAACTTACATAAACTGATCCAAAATCTGGCGGTACATTATCATTACCTCCCCAAGCTATCACATCATCTAGTACAGCTGAAAAGTTTTTGTTTATTATTGCTCTATAGTCTTCAGCCGTTACCATTCTCTGTTGAGATGAAAATGCTGCAGGCGCATTAAGTTTAATTGAGGTTATAGATTCTTTTTCATCTCCTCCTGCAGAATTTGATACAACTTTAACAACTTCAGGTGTATGACTTGTAGATCCTATAGTTATTGTACCTGCAGGTGTAAAAGAAGATGCATTATTTGCAATGGAACCTTGTACTTGAAAATAAGTTACTTCTATTTTATTACCAGCAATTGGTGCCTTTCCAAGGACATTACCTTCTCCAAAAGTTAATTCATAAAATCCATTTGGTGTTTCTCTTACTATAAAAATTCTTGAGGTTGTATCGATTCTTACTGCACTTTTGATATCAGTATAAGAACTAAATGAAGAAGAACTCGTAGTGTCGAAGACTTTGACAGCTATAGTATTTGTATCAATACTATCATCTGGTATGACATATATTTGTTCGTCTTCGACATCGCCTACTATAAAAGTTTTAGTTTTTATAGCTCCTTCTTTTATGGTTATATCCGCGCTACCAGCTGGAGTTTTAAATACAAAATTACCTAAGCCATCATTTGCGGCAGTGTTATCCTCTGTTGTTAAAAATGTATATGATACATCATCAACAGATGTAGTAAAAGCGGTGTTTGCAGGAAGAGTTGCAGTCCCTGTAGTGGTGTCAGAAGTTTTAGCTGTGATGTTAATAACAGCGGTTGAAGCAGTCTTTGAACGAGGATAATACCCTAAATTTTCAGCATGTGATACGACTGATGATCTAAGTTGTGCTGAATTTAAAAATGATTCGTTGACTGCTAAGTTTGCAGTTAACCCATTAATATGTGTGTTATAAGCTAACACATCTAATATATTTGATAGTCCACTAGCTTCGAAGTTGTAGTCTGAAAACTCTGATTGTTGTTTAAAGTAATCTTTTAGACTCCTTTTAATCGTATCAAAATCTAAGTCTGTTGATCTTATAATAGCCATTATCTTAACCTCGTAAGCTCTAAATTTAATTCTGCTGTTTCTAAAGTATTAACTACTTGAAATTGTACTAATACATGCATGCTGTTATAATCTTCTTTTAACAAAACCTGAACACCCATTACTGCTGCTCTCGGTTCGTTATTGTGTATGGCCATTCTTATAGCATCTTCAATATCAATATTATCAACGTCTTCACTTAGTGCAAAAAGATAAGAGTTTAAATTTCCTCCGAATCTATAGTTAAAAGGTTTCTCACCTTCGTTTGTCATAAGAAGATTCTTAACAGCTTGCTTCACTGCTGCAGCGTCTGTCTTCTTAAAAACTTCTCCGTTTGTCTTTTTTGCAAATGTTAAGTCTATATCAGCATAAGAAGTAGTACGAGACGTTGTGATTGGCCTCGTGCTGAGATTTCCATCTTCTTGTGCAAAGACTCTAGCCATTTA
>CETN01078555.1_pt1 | contig 15229 bp, 4 predicted proteins | sample 531301 | NCBI WGS metagenome assembly CETN01 (sample SAMEA2622656, study PRJEB7988) | marine metagenome | isolation source: saline water (ENVO:00002010), including
ATTACTGAGAAAGAAGCACCAGCACCAGTAACAACAGAATCTAAATCCAAAGTAGCAAATGAATAACCAGAACCACCATTCGTTACCTGAACTGCAGATGGTTTACCATTCAAGAAAGTAACAGATGCAAGTCCACCCTCACCATCTCCTCTTATAGGTACATTATTCTTAGTACCATTAAATTGATATGCAGCAGTAGTTGTATCTTCTATCGTTATAACTTCTATTTTACCATCAACAGCAGCATTCCTTACATCAGCAACATCAGCATTTGTACTCCAATCTTTTGGAGTAGGCATGAAATTAGAACTATCAAATTTCAAAATTTCACTAGGTGTAATAGTGTAGAGATACTTCCAAATATAACCATCACTTTCTAATCTAGGTTGTAAATCCGTGTGTACTGGTTCTTGTAGAGAAACAATTCCTTTTCCACTATTGGATGGAGCAGCACCATTGTATATACAAACATAGACCCTAAAGTCTTTGTTCATCACATAATAATTTGAACTGTATAGGTTAGTGGAGCTAGTCTGTGGACTCAAATTATTGATGCTATAATCATGCCGATACATCTCATATATTGTTCCACTACCCCAAGATGCCTTATTGACAACTCTAAGCACATCATTTGATGTAATCTTTTTGGCAGATATCAGAGTATCATATATATCATCTTGTTGGTCAAAATTATCTATGGGTGACGGAGTATTTGTATTCCAGTCTGATGCAACAGAAGTTGCATTGGGTAACCCAATAAAGACATAATAACTGTTATCAGTCGTCGAAATTCCACTTACGAAATTCGACGCATTCAAGACTCTGATCTGATCCGTGATGACGGCTGGCATTATTTTGAAACTTTTTGGTTATTTATGTATAATCTAGAGATAATCTTTCAGATCTAATAACTTGAGGAGCAGTTGCGATACCTGTAAGACCATTTAATGTGTTACATGTGAACGCAGCACCCACTGCAGAAGCAGTTAGTTTACAGAAACTATAGTTACCGTAGAACTGACCTACACCTGAACTCAAACCTGTAAAGTTTAGTCCATGTCCAGATTCAATGTTGCAAGTAACCCTCATGGTTTGTCCAGATCCAACAGCAACAGGTGTTGCTGCAACTTGGTATACACCATCTAGGAATTGAGTTGCAACTCCAACAATAGCAGAAGCACCAGAATTTTTTGCAGTTACTCCAGCACCAACATTGGAACCAGAGACAATAAAGTAATCACCACTCGCAATTGCTGTTGATGTTTTTCCACCATACTGATTTTCTCTATACGGAGAATTCAAAGGTAAAGTAAACTCAAAAGTAATTTTTGTATTTTGAGTACCAACACCTGAAATGATACCATCATCACCAACATAACTTACACCTGTTGCATCAAACAAAGGATAGGTAAATCCTGTTGATCCAAAACCAGTGTTATCCTTATCAGTATCAATAATTCTAACTGAACTATTAGTTGTGTCAGGTTCTTCAGAATATAAGAAACTAGCAACACCAGTATCAATATAGAATACTGTATCATTCTTGTCAATATCTTTTATGATACGACCAGCAGGGAATATGTTACCAATTAACGAATCCCTTGATTTGCTAACTTTTACACCATCTACAAATGTATCATTTCTCTGCTTACACCATGATAATGGTCTTAACGGTGTTCTAGATGAACTAATACCTGGTCCTTTATAGAGAGTTGTTTGTATTTGGTCTCTTGTTATAAGATCTCTTACAACTCTTACAAGTTGTCTATTAATTGTAACTTTATCACCAGTCTTCAATGATGGAGTCGCAACTAAAGTTCCAACATCACTATCGGTTCCTCTATAAAATAGAATTTGAAGTGATGATCCTGCCTTAGGCGGCTCAAGGAACTCTATCTGCGTACCACCATTATATACATATGACTTACCAGGTTCTTGCAGAACATCATCAATAAAGATAAGCAAACTATTTTGTATGATGATAGGATTACCAATATCTTTTTCAAAACTTATTGCCTTAGTATCTTCTCTAAGAGTAAATACAGTTCTATTACCATTAAATTCATTTGAAAAATCATCTAGTATTTGTAACTTACCAAATACCCAACCAGCAAACTCATCATCATTGGTAAACTTGACTCTAAAAGAAGTTTCTAAGAATGCTGCCCCTGCAAACTTATGGTCATACCTCTCATTTTCTGGAGATACTCCAACATTTATGCTTACTGTGGTAGTTCCTATACCAACAATATCAGTGCTTATACCAGAAACAGGGTCTGTTGGTCGTGGATACTTATGAAGTGTATTATAAGTATCTTTTGCACATGTAAACCCTATAGCACCATCTTTCAAGCTAACTCCCATACCTACTGTTAGGGTGTGAATACCAATTGCAACAGTTAATATCCCAACATTTGAATTATATTCCGCATGTTGTATCTTATATTCATCTCCACTCAATACATCTATAAAACCTTTTTCTATCAAAGTAGGATCTGTATTAATTCCAGATGAAACTGTCAATAATTCACCTTGACTGTAACCATAACCAACATTCGATAAAGTAAATCCTGACATCTGAGTCAGTAAATTTGTGTCAAGTGAAACAGAAGCACCAATTCCACTAAGAGAACTTATCAATGCAATATCATCGTATCCAATAGGTGAATCAAACTCAACCTCAGTTGGTTTATTAACAATACCACCACTACTATAAGTTGTAGCAACAGTATGTACACCTACATTTACAGAAAACTTCCTTACGCTTGGTACAATTTCAACAACTCGTGCTCCCTGATAACCAACTTCATCTGGGAATGGGAATGAATATGTTGAACTACCATCAGTCATATCAATTCCACTCAGTACAACTCTATCTCCAACTTCTAAGTTGTGATTAGCAGATGTTGTTACAGTCATAATACCTGAGTTTATATTATGAATTGCATTTGATACTGACTTATGATAGTAACCAGCACCTTTCTCAGTTATATCAATGGTTTTTATATGTCCAACCTCAGTTGTAAATGTACCAGCAGCACCTGTAGTTGCACCACCACCAAGAACTTTGAACCTATAGGTCGTCTCATTATTATTTCTATAACCACTACCAGTAAATCCTAAACCTATACTAGAAACAGTACCTGCTGCAGATACTACAGCACTACCAACACCAACAATTCTTGGTTGATAACCATAACCTTTTTCCCATTCATCAATACGTGTAATAATACCTTTCCTAGGTAAATTATTAGAGTTTACATCTGATGTACTATAACTTTCAGTTTGTGTTGTTGATTCGTTTCCAGTAAATGTTATTGTTGTTATTCCTGTTGCAGCAGTACCATCTAATCTATAATCTGTTGTTGGTCTTTGGAAAACATTATTTACTAGTATTGCACCAAAATCAGTACTGATACCAGTGGTATTGACACCCGAACTCTTCAGTATAAATGTTTTTCCTATACCCGTAAACGAATCTGATATATCATCTAATATGATATTTTCTTGATAATCAGATCTTGTAAATACTCTACCTTGGAATGTGCTACCTTCTTGAGAATCTGTCAACACTAACGTGTGTGTTCCTATACCAGAACTTGTGAGTGTTATTGCATTACCCAATAATGCATCACCTCTATTATCAGCAAATGAGAAGTTATTGGCAGCATTTTTTATTATAAAATATTCTTGATTTTCTTGTAGTGGTGTTGGTGGGTCAAGTGTTCTGAGTTTTACTTTTGTACCAGGTTCAAATGAGTCTGTAAGAGCAGTAAATGAGTTTGTTGATGTGCTTACTTTATCTGATGATACACCAACAGTTTCTTTATTGCCACCAAAAGGAACATCTGCAAAATGGATCCTATCACCTATTATATTATAATCTCCTCGAAGTAATTCAATAGTATCACCAACTTGATGTGCATTCTGACTTGTACCTAAAAATTCACGGTCAACCAATACGTTTAGAGGATCACCATCAAATCCAATAATTTGGATTCTCATGATCTCATCATTGATTCTGATTAGATCATACTTATTAAAATTACCTACATCTGCAAAACCAATTTGTTTTCCTGTAACTACGTTAGTACAGGTAGTTGAAGTATTTGTTGATTTGTATACTGGGGATTGTATTACATTATCGATCTGTATAATGCATTTTGTTAGTTCTTTTTCAGAAACAAATCTATGAGTTGATCCAACACCAACTGTTGTCAAACCAATAGGTAAATTGGAAGCTGCGTTTGCTGCTGTTGCTGCTACCTTGAATTTATTTTCTCCAACCTCAATACAAAATACCTTTAGTGGCATAGTGGTTGCTGCACCAACACCATTTACACCATGCTGTATACCTACAGAAGATCCACTTGTAGCATCATAGAATAGAGGTTCACCTGTTCTAAAAAAATGATTATTGATTACAAAAGTATCATCGTCTAAATCAACAACTGCAGTATCAGCAGAATCAAATTCCTTGACAAAAATCGGATCACCTCTATGAGTCAAATTGAATGACTTCTTGAAGGTTTCCGTTGCCTTATTGAATCCTTTATTTACAGATGCTAACTGAAACATTATTGTTTTTTAGGTATTTAGAATCCAACCGTGAGGTCGCTAGAAAGATCATCAGGTTTATCTATTCTCAACTGAGCTACCCTAACAATATATGCTTTGTTTGGTGCAGGGGTAAACTTCAATTCGGTGTTGGTTCCAGATGCAATAACTTCAGTTGCACGTACATCTCTAACAACACCTGGTATAGATGTATCAGCACCAATAGTAGATATTCCTGAAGCAGTTGATAAATTATTGAATTTGACAAAGTTTATATTACCCTCATAACTATTTGCCACAATGTTGTATGACGAATAAGCGTTATCCGTAGTGTTCTCAACTTCAACAGTATATCTAACTGAAGTGTAATTAGCAGATGAGAAACCTGCTATAACAGTAGCAGTAGGAGAAGCAGCAGATGTTATAGTGGTTCTACGTGAGTTCAACTCAGTATCACCTATTCTATATTGGGTTGTTGTAAATCCACTACTTGCAACTGTAGTAGCAACACCAACAACAGTTGACAATGTTGATACTGTAACAGCAGTATTTGCAGCAGGAGTAAATTCCAATCTAATAACACCACTTGCCTGATTGACTACAAAGGAACCCATATCAGTTCCAGCATCCATCAAACCAAAGTTACTATAACTACAGTCATTTGTTCCAGAAGCTAAGAATGAAAATTCATCAATTTCTTTCTCAGTTGCTGTTCCTGCAGCAACTATAATACTACCTGACCTAAACTCACTTCCATCAAATTCGTAAACTGTATTTACTGCAGGTGATCCAGAAGAAGCAATAGCAGATGTCATTCCAACTTTCTGAATCATTCCAACTGCAGTAGTTCCTACTCCAACAGCAGAACCAAGAACTTCTTTATGGAATGTTATATCATATTCGTAAGTTGTATTTGAAGGTGTAAATGATACACTACAAATACTTCCAGATGCAGTAGCAGTAAATTCACCAAGATCAAATGCATCAGATAACTCTGAATAAGTATTCAAGAATGCCACTGATCCATCATGAGATACAATAAACTCTGTATATTGAGTGGCATTGAATGTAATTCCTAGAGATGTATCAAGAACAACTTGAGCATAATATTTTATAGCAGACACACTAGTCATATCAAAACGATCTAATTCAATAGATCTGAATATATCAGCATCAGAATAGAACTGTGGTGATATATCATCTATATCCAAAACTCTATTTCCCTTACATGCAATTGCTTCCCCAAACCTCTTAGAGTTGAAGTTAATTTCACTACTACTAGTTGCATCAGAGTTTGTGTTTTCTGAAACCAGATCAAATTGATCTCTACAATCCAAATCAACTTCGGAATCAAGAAGCATTACACCACCAGCCTGTGAACTAAGTCCAACTATACTTGAACCAGCACCTGTTGCTATTGATGGAATCAATAGATCTGAATGTTTTTTGAATCCTGTTATATGTGCTAATGAATCAACTGGTTCACTCCAACTACTAATACCAACCTGACTCTTCAACGAATAAGAGAAATTTTGATAGTAATCGTTATCTTGAACTCTTTGATAGAAATCAGAAAGTTTTCCACTATCATCTTCCCATCCAAATCTCTTTGGAATTGAACTATCAATATCAAAATGTCCTTTGAAGGATTTCAATGATTCTATAGTTCCACTTGCACGAGATAATTCACCAGTCAATTTATCACCAGTACTAAATCCAACAAGGTTATCAACTCTCAAGGTATTTCTAGTTTTACCATCACCTGCTATGATTCTTGCTTGAGCACCTAATGGAGTAAATACTCTTTCGTTGTTATTGAAAACTCCTTCAGATAAGTTTAATTTGAATTTAGCAATATCTTTTTCATTAGATACTGTTCCAAATTTTTCAAAGTCATGGAAACCAGGATCGTTATTTACTGCATATGTAATTGTTGCTTCATCTACTAATCCAAATGCAGTGGTCACACCAGTAAGAGTAAAGAACTCATAATTATGATTTGCTGAATTATATCCTAATCCTGAACTTACACCTATGTTTTCTACAAATACTCTATCACCAATTTGGAATGGCATTGGTAATGAAGTTGTAAATCCACCACTAGGAGTTTGTAATCTAAGCGTTACATTGGGATCGGAATAAGTAGCAGTGATAATTCCTACACCATTTGTATTATCTACAGCAATTAGTTCATTATCAGAACTACTCAAGTTACCACCACCATTTACTATGGTGACCTTACCTACACCACCACCATTCAATTCTGCAAGAAATTCTGTTTCTCCAGATACAATATTTTTCTTTCTATTGTATACAACGAAATTGGGAGGAGTAAGATACTTAGATCCTACAGAAGTTATTCCTACACTCGTTACACTAAAGTTATCTTTCAAACTTATTATTTGACCAACTTCAGCCTCTGGTCTCAAAGTTGTATCTGATGGATAATCATATCCAAAATCTATAATTTCAACATTCTCTAATCTACCTATATCGTCTGCAACTACTTTCAAAGAAGCTCCAGTTCCCGTTGTAGAAGCAATAGAAACTTCAGGAAGATCTTTATATCCAATACCATTAGCAGTTAGTATTACCTCCTCAACACCACCTCTATGTGTCGCAGAATTTGTTACTGTCTTTATTGTAGAAGAAGTTGAGTATCCTACTTTTTCAGGTGTATGTACAATATTAAAATTATATGTGTTACTACCAGTAGTCGTAATAGAATGATTGCCTGTGAATTTACTAGCATCAACAATTATTTTTGAATAATTATCAATATCTTTATCAATCTCAATTACTTTTGCATTAGCACCTGTTCCAACAGGAACGAACTGATAGTATAAAATACTAGGAACTTCAGGTGTAAATGTTATAGAAGTCATACTACCAACGTTACCAGGTATAGACTGTTCTGTTACTTCAATCGTAGAAACACCAGATCCCACAAAAGGTTTCTTATAATTTCTATCTAAGAAGAATTTCATCTTAGTATCCAACATGGATCCATCATCCGTGTTGACAATTAATGTATCACCAAGGGTCAATCTCAATGGTGGATTGACCGATGATCCTATACTTACAAATCTTGTACCTGGATCATAGGTTGCAGTTACAGTGCTTCTAGCAGCAGAGACTAATGTCATCTCTAAACTGTTAGTAGGTCTCATACTATGAACACCCACTGTTGTTGCCTGAACATCAATTATTCTAAGTGTTCCTGTAACAGTGTTTCTAGTCGTAGTAAAGTTATGAGTATTTCCAATACCAGTAGTGGTATCAAACATAACTCTATCTAAATCAGAACCAATACCTGTTCTGGTTGTTACAATACCAATTAGATTATTATCTAAAATTTGAACAAAAACTTCAGGAGGAAGAGGTCTCTTGAATCCAGTACTGACACGTTTCATCGCATCAGTTTGATATGTCAATGATGTACCAGCACCAGGACTGTAACTTAATTTTTCACCATGATTGAAACTATGATTTTCTACGAATATACTTCTAGTCGGTATAAACTTATCAACATCATTGACTGATATTGTCACTCCAATACCAACACCAAACGTCAATCCTACTCCTACAACACTAGTAGCATCAAAGAATGTAGAAAAATCTTCCTCAATAGAATTATAGAATTTTTTAGCTATAGAATAAGTAAACTTCCTCTCCATTCTTTCTATGGGTGTACCATAGGTGTGTGCAGCAGCTACCGTACCATTTTGTGCTCGTAATAATTTGTACTGATTGAAGAATGAATCGTAACCATATACCTTTAGTTGCTCACTATCAATTCTAACAATATCGTTTACTGTAAATTTATTTGCACCAAATGCATCACTAAAAGAAACTTGTGTTGTCAATCCTACAGACAACATTGCTTCCGATAAACTAGAACGAACAGACTCAACTTTTATTCTTGGTGTATCTTCAAATGCAGAATGAGTTGTTGTTGATATACCAAGCACTCTTGCATAAGTGGCGTTTGCTAATCCATGAGGAAGAGTCGTAATTCCTGTAATTATATTATTTGAACTTGAAAATATAACGTCTTCAAAATCAGTTATAGTTGAAGTGATAGTAGATAATGTTGGACCTGTTACCTTAGTAACTTTTCCTATAGCACCAAAACCTTTAGTATTTTTATTATCAAATGTTAGAGCATCATTTACATTAAATTCTCTACCAGAATCTATAACTTCAACTTTATCTAATGAATCAGACTTTATAGAAAGTATTTTTGAATTTATAGTTGTATTTTTATTTGAATTAGTAACAAATTGATATTCGTTTATATTATGAGGATCAGTATTTCTAATTAGATTTAATTCGTTTATGTCTATATCCTGTACTGAATCATTTGCAATATTAAATTCAATAGGAGTGGAATTGTAAGTATCACCTACAACATATGGAAATACTGGTCTTCTTGTATTATCAAAAGGATCAAGTGGGTTTAGAGTATCGCTGTTTTCAACCGTAGTGTAGTATGCATAAACTCCATTTGGAAAATCTGGAGTAACTGCAAATCTACCATTATGTTCATCTAAATCACCATAACCTTCTACAAAAGTATAATCTTCAATAAAGAACCCTGCTGGATATTTACTTAGAGGAGGTCCATCTAATCTATCTACACCAGAAAATAAAGAATAACTAGATTCTATATTCTTTAATTGTCCGCCTACAATCGCATTAGGTCCGTAAATAGGATGTCCATCATACGCCCAACCTAATATTGGAGAATGCTCTGATCCATCATCACCCAAGTAGGATCTTATATTTCTAGGAACATAATAATTGACATATGGATTACCTAGTTTAGAATCTCTTTCAATTTCAAGGAAACCATCATCAGTTTTTACATCACCATATTTTGCTAATCTCTCGACCTGATTCACTGTCCATTCTTTTACATTTCCAAAGAAAATAGCACCAGAACCAGGTGTCAATGCTTTCACTCTAGTTTGTCCTTGGGTATAATTCATACCCTTTGTTATCATATCAATGCGAACAATAGAACCATTTTCTATAACTGCTTTTGCCTTTGCACCAACACCATCTCCAGTTATGATAATATCAGGTGTACTAAAGAATTGTTCTCCACCACTTAATATAATAATTTGATCAATTCTACCATTTAGTACAAATGCTTGTAAGAAAGAATTCTTACCTTCTACTATTCTAATATCGGGTTTGAAATTATCATTTATAACAGTAGAACCAAAATCAGTACCAGGATTCTCGATATGAAGACCAATAACCTTTCCTCTTGCTATTGGTGTCCCAACTGCATTTGCAGTGGTTATACCTTGCCTACCACTTATTGTTACCTCTATAGGAGGATCTTGGAACGTATGTGTTCCAGATCCCATACTGGTCAATTCTATAACATCACTCAAATCTTTCTTTGAAGAAAGTCTAAAAGTATTTGAATCTATTTTTATTGCATAATAATCCGAACCACTAGTCAGACCACCAATATTATTATCTGCAGTATACCTAACAATATCTCCAGACAAGAAATTATGATCAGTTATAGTAAAGGTACTGGTAAATGTATTAATTCCAGTAACACCTGATGTTGTATTCTGTCTATTTTTGAATTTACCAGGATTATCTAAAAGAATTTTATCTATTTTAGTTCTTCTATCTACAGCAGAAAATCTATGAACACCACCACCATTTGTTGTTAGATCTATGGTTCCTATACCAGATAATGCAGATTCTTTTGTTTCAGAAATATGCATTTCAAAATCATCTAATTTCACAACAAAATATGATGATTGATTTTCAAGTGTGCCTGGTGTAGTTCCTATACCAATTGGAGCTGAACCCGAAGTATAGTAAAGTAATTCTTCACCATGCTTGAATCCATGAGGTTCTGGAAATACAAACCTATCAGTTGTGGTATTTACAATTGATCCTTGGGTAGTACTATCAAATTCAACTTCTTGATGAACCAACTTCATCTGTGCTCTAGCTATTGCAGAAGTATCATTACCACCAGTGATACTAACATTTGGAGTGTCAAGATAATCTAATCCTTCAGTATCAACTACAATTTCTTCTAACTCACCCTCAACATGCGTTATGGCAGACGCACCAACACCAGTATGTCCAGTTTGAGTAACTGATAATCTAGGAGGTGATATTACATCATATCCAGATCCACTATTAAGTATCTCTACAGATTCTAAGGGACCATAGAATACTTTATCTGTTGCTTTGTAAGAATATATTTCTACCCCATTTGCAAATAATCCAACTCCACCCTGAACAGTTTTTGATTTATCTTCAGCAAATACTGGCTCATCAAATTTTCTAAGTATTTTCTGTGCTCCTACAGAACTACCAAAAACAACGTCTGGAGTTAGAAAATGAGTTGTTGCACCTACTATATCTTCTTCAGTAAATGCAGTGATTAACTCTGAGTTACGAACGTTCTCTAGAGAGTATGCTAAAGCAACTCTATTATTATCAATTTTCTTGATATAATATGGTTGAGTGTTATTTAAATTAGTTAGTTTTGTAGATAAACATGTATATACAACCAATTCTCCATCATGGAAGTTATGATCAATAATTTCTATTGTCGATCCAGCAGAGTTCAAAGATGAATTAAACGTTCTTTTTCTATCTTGAGGATCAATATCCCAATGAGGTAAACTATTAGACGCAACATATACAGTTTCATCACTAGAGTAACTATTCTGAATATCTGCTGTATATCCATCAGAAGTTACTTTTACCCTTCTTCGTATATAATAAGTAATACTAGGATCTAAGTTACCAGTACTAGCTACAACAGATTTAGAGTTTGGTGTACTTAGAACTGTTCCTTCTTGTATATTATTTTCTTCATCAACAACATCTAACTTATCACCAACATAAAATACATGATCGTTGATCAAATCAAACCTATAACTATTACCACCTAAATCTTGAAATCCTACCAGATTGTGCGTTGCTGCAGTGTTATAAATCCAAGATGACCATCTCAGATCTTTCTGTACAATACCTAAACTTTTTACATTAATATTACTATTATTTTGTTGATTTGTAGCATCACCTACAAATTTACTTATGACACCTAGAACGTTCAATCTAACGATTTTACTTAGATCACCATCTTCGTATGAAAACGCCTCCAATCCTGACCTTACAGTGGATCCTATGCCACATGGGGAGGTAAGTGTAGCTACACCTACAAACTGTGTTATATTTTTACTACCATAATCAAATGTTCTGTCTTCAAATTTTATAGTTCCTGTTGATCCAAACCCAACTGTAGAATCAACATGCAATATAGTTGCTCCTATTCCAGACGTTTTTGTTATAAATGTTTTTCCAATTTGTCTAAATTTACCAACTATACTACTTTGGTCAATTCCGATTTTATAGAATTTTTTGCCGTCTATGATAGCACGTTCTACATTAAAAATAGAACCACTAGTTTGTAATGGTTGTGTGTCTTGTATTAAACTTTGACCCTCAATTTTCTCAGGATCACCTTCTAAAGATTCGCAAACCAAAACATCATTTACAATATAATCCGCACCAGATGGTTTTATTAGATATTTTGAAGGTTGAATCATATCAACCTTTTCATTATACAATGCACTAAATAAAATCTTAAATGATTCTTCTGTTCCCTTTGAACTATAAAAATCTTTTGCCTGTCTAATAAAATTAGATTGATCTACTTGCGTATTGATATTTCTTTCAGAGAAACCAGGTAACACCTGAGTTTTCAATTTCTTTAAAAATGTCTTTAGAAAAACATTACTTAAATTTTCAACTTTAGCATCTACTCTATGTGTTCCAATTCCACTTTGAGTAAATGTTAGATACTCTGGTTCATTGGTTTTACTATTTTTTTCAATTCCACTAAATCCACGAACACATCCAGTAAAAGTATTAGTAGTAAGTCCAGTATAAGTTATTATCTCATCATCTACTTTTAGTAATCCCCATTGAGATGGCCATCCTGTAGTTGAGTCTACATGAACAGTATCGTCAAAAGCATTGATATAACTAGAGATTGAAGTAAATCCTGTAAGATTTTCTTTATTTAAAAAATCAAGACTTTTGTATTCTACTAAGTTATCTGCTATATCTAATGCACCTCCCTGAAATTCTTCAGAAAGATAATATTGTTTTAAAAATTCTCCAAATAGAGGATTTTCTGCATCAATATAGTCAGGTATTTGCCCCTGAACTATTTCATTAATTTTTACTTTGGTAAAGGATGTTTGCAACATTTATCTTGTTCTCTTACCGATTTGGTAACTAGATTGTGGATTGTATCTTGATCCTGAAGTATTTGCACCAGATGCAATAGAATCTTTTCTCATATAAAAATTACTCTTGGACACATCAAATTGAAGATATAATTCATTTCTTGCTAAAACATCATTTGAGTCTGGTGTTGCCTCAACTTCTATGATATTATTTGTAAGAGCAGTAGATGTTATATTCACAGTATCTATAATGATTTCACCCTTCTTATAATCAACTGTTCCAAATGCATTCGATAAAACTTTTATTGAATCATCCGTTAGAATCTGGAACATAAACAAACTCCCTTTATCACTAGAAATTTTTTCATCTGCAAAGAAACATGTACCAGAAACACCAGAAACTGTAAAACCAGTAGATTTAATATTGAAATTACTTTCTGTGCAATAGAAAGTATTCAAGAAACATAATTCATATTGGGTAAATTGATTGATTTTTGCAATAAGATTTCTTCTTATCCTAATTGTAGTAATGTTAGATGTAATAGAATTATCAACATTATCAATCATTGATAATACTTTACTATATTTGAATCTACCACCAAACTTATTTAATTCTGAACCAGAAGCAAAAGCAGTTAGTGCTGATATTACATTACTTTTTAATAGTTCCTCATTACCAACAAAGTTTGCATTGTAGTAAATATAACTATCAATCTCAACATATAAGAATTTTAAGTCAACAAATACAGGAACTATTCCTGCAACTGAATAATTTTTTAGAGAGGATAGTATATCTTTCTTCGTAAAGTCGGATAAGAAAGAACCATTCTTAGGTTTAGCGGATATATAAACTCTTCCATACTGAGGTGGAGTTAATTCCTCACCACCATAAGCACTTACAGATTCTATATTTGGATATACCGAAGGAAGAATAGATTCATAATCGGATGCAGTAACTGCCCTATGCTGAGATGAATATAATCTAGGAGCGTAATACCTTACACTATCAAGAGTCTCTATCTCATCACCATTTTCTGATGGATATTGAGCAGTTAGAACAGTACGATAACCATCTAAAGTAGCACCATTTTCATCCTTAATACTACCTGCAAATTTGAATCTTGCAGCACCATTACCATTACTTCCGCTTGTTTTTATGTAAGAAACGTTTACTACATTTCCAGAATCTAATTTCTTACCAAACACATTATCACCAAATAATAACTCATATTTTTCATCTGTTGTTTCTTGTATGAGATATATGTTGGATGTTGATGTAATTCCTATAATATTTTCTACCAACTTATATTCTGTACTAGTACTACTACCATTACTCTCTAATACCTTTACAATTATAGTAGAAGTGTCTATATCAGAATTTGGTAAAATAAATCTTTGATTTGGTTGCGAATTATTAACTACAAATTGACTTGACAAATATTGACCTTGACAAATTTCTATTGTGCCTTCTGATGTTCCATTAGTAACAGTCCCAGTTACTGTTTCTGGTAAAGAAAAAATATAATTTGCATTCGATACCGTTCCATTTGCAATCACACCTGATTGAAATGTTATTGTAGATGTTGATGTTGATATTCCCGTTATAAAATAATCTACTTTAGATTTTGCTGCACTTTTTGATCGTGGAACATATCCAATATTACGTGCAAGAGATACTACATTTTCTCTAAGTGTGGCAGAATCAATAAACGTCTCATTCACCACCATATTGGTATTGTATGCACTAATATAAGAATTATAAGCAAGTGTGTTTATTAGAATTGAGAGATTAGATCCCTCAAAATCCATGTCAGAAAAATCAGAGTTTTCTCTAAGATAATTTTTTAATGAGGCTTTTATATCCTCAAAATTTAAATTTGTAAATTGTTGTAGTGCCATTATAGCCTAGTTGGTTCTAGTACAAATTGCAAGGTTTGACTTGGTGCTGATAAACCAACCAACTCATACGATATTGTTATATTCATAGAATAAGTATCAGGTTCTGATTCAACATCAACACTCGTCAATTGAACTCTTTTTTCATTATTTGTTATTGTAGTTTCTATCTCAGTTTTAATAGGATCTACAAAATCATTATTTGCTAATTCAAATAAAGAACCAGTAATTCTGGTTCCTAAATCAGGATTAAAAAATACCTCACCTAATTGCAATCTAACTAGATTCTGAACAGAACGTTTTATTGCATCCTCATTTTTCAATGCAAGTACATCATTTGTGACTGGATGACGTTTGAAAGACAATGATATGTCTTTAAACCCTTGTGAAAAACGTTGGACAGGCACTAGAACGTTGACAATCTCGGTATATTTATCTATTTAGAGGCAAAAAAAGACCCTCTCTGTCGAGAAGGTCTTTCTTGGATGCTCCGTCGCCTGATAGTCAGTCGGAATCCTGGTCGTCGGTTC
>CETN01008705.1_pt1 | contig 15199 bp, 26 predicted proteins | sample 531301 | NCBI WGS metagenome assembly CETN01 (sample SAMEA2622656, study PRJEB7988) | marine metagenome | isolation source: saline water (ENVO:00002010), including
TAGCAGTGGAGGGTGCGAAGATTACGACTTTAACAGTTTAGATACCCAAAATATTGCCCCTGAAGTTCGCCCTATAACTAGAGAAGAAATTGTAGAGCCACCCGAAAGTTTTAGGGGTGAATTAAGAATAATTTACCCTTTAGGGTTTATTGAAAATGGTAACTTCATTCACGGTCGAAAGCCTGATAATATTTTAATTTCTAAAGACAATACATCACACATCTATCATTCCGAAGTATTAGATGAGGACTGCCCTTGTTCTAAATTTCAATTAAGGCGAAAATTTTACACTTTTATAGAATAATGATCATAAGAGGAGAACAGAACACCACTCTAAAAAGAATACCTTTTTTAGCTAAGTTTGAAGTAAATGAGGATGAGGATAAAAAAATTTCATTCTTAGAAGGCAAAATTTTTGAATGCTTTAATTCGTCTGTTCTCTCTGCTGATGAAGACAACCGTTTCTCTGAGGGTGCATATTGTTATAAGCCAAAAAATATGGATGAAAAATTTGATTATGAAGATGATGATCAATTTTATTTAAGATTAGATGGAGAAAACAGCAGTATAGAAAAAACTAATAATCCACAAGACGGTGATATTTTAATATGGAAAGATAATACTCAATTTTTATCTGAAAATGTTTTTATACAACAATCGGAAAAACAACTTGCTTTTGCGAGAAATCTAATTGAAATAAAAGAAGATGGCAGTAGACGATACAAGATTAATGGTGGTGCAGTTTGTATTTTTAATGAGGGTATTGTCGAACATATAGATTCATTTGAATATACAGAGGAGAAAGGCAAAGAAAAATTTCATTATATACAGATAGACATTGAAATTACAGAAGAATCTGGACCCGATACAGTAAGAGGGGCAGATAGAAAGTATATTAAAGATTTTGAAGTAAGAGGAATAAAAGTTGTCTCTAGGGAGTCTGATGAAAAGATAACTGATCTAGATAAGGTCAACAGTCAGGCGTATATTGGCGAAAAGTGCGCGCAGAAAGAAGGAGAATATTCTAATCCTTTACTCTCATTTGAAGAAAACAGAAAGAGAGGGACGTATTGGATAGATTTACCAGCCGAAGGAAATCTTCATTTAAATGTCGAAGTTTTTGATGTCGCACCAACATTACTCTTTGCCTCTCCTTTTGATGCTACATTTGATGAGTCAGAAATTGATGAATTTCCAGATGGTGAATTTCCACTTGGAACCATTATTGGGGTTAGTATCGGGGACTTTGGTTATCAAGTTCACGAATTTCTCTTTGATGATTCTAGGATGAGCGACCGAATAAATCCTTCAGTGAAAGGTCAAGAGTTTTTAAAATCTGAAATTATGTCTGTAGGTAAAAGTAATAACAAATGCAAAGATTTTCCAGATTCTATACCCATAAATCCAAATATGTTTGATCAAGTAGAGCTTGAAGGCGAGTCGCTAAAACATCTTGGGCAAGGTGAATATGAGATAAGAGAATTTGATGTTTCAGATGATCCAATTTCAATCTCATATCAACTTCAGGAAGAAGAAGATGGCAGTTTCTTCTTCGTCTTTGATGACGTGGGAGAAGTAGATCAATGCTCTTACTATGAGGAAAATGGAGAGAATCTAGTTACAGATGTAGAAACTAGAATATATTCAAAGACTTCATTCATATACATTGACGATTTAAAAGAAGAACGTGTCTATGGATCTTTTTAAGGGTTTTTTTCTTAAAAATCCTATCGTAATTCTTTCTGTATTTATCGCCTTTTACTTTTCTAGGCTTATCACCTTTTCCAGCGCTCATGCAGTCCACTCCCAATAAGTGCCAGAATCGTTAGTGTGGAGAGACGGGAAGTATCCATCTTCTCTCAAATCTGTATAAGCCTCATATAAAGCATTCTTATCTTCTTTAAGCTTCTCTTCGCTCAAATAAGCTCTGCAAATCCACGTAGGGTTCTCTGCATACTGACTCTCATCAGAGCATCTAGAAACGGTCACACAACGAACAGAGCTATACTCTGCCATTTTGTTCTCTAGATTTTTTTCTACAATCTTTTCTTCAATCAATTCCATGTTATTATCTAAATTCTGAGCGGAAAAATCTCCACCTATCTGAGTCTATTTTTATTTCGTTAGAGTTTATCTTTTTTAATTTTTCTATAATTTCTTCAACTGAGTTGTAAAAATAAGAGGGATTCAATAAACCAGTGAGCCACAAAGGTGCTTCCTTGATTCCACCTTCAATGGCAACAAATATAGGCTTCTTAGCCTGATTAGCTACAACTATTTCGTGAGTAGTGCCGTAAGTTGGGATCTTTGGATTAATTACACAAATAATGAAGTCTGATCTATCAACCATAGCCAAATCAAAAGCAATCACTTCCTTCATGTGGTCATGGACTTCTTTCAGATTTGATTCTCTTTGCGATTTTAAATACGCTTGTGTCTCAGGGTCTTCTTTGATCTGACTCTCAAAAGGTTTTTTGTAAGGATCAAAACAAGTAACCCCAAGAGGGCTTAGTTCTTTGGCGACCATCTCTCTCCATTTCGATCCGTCACCATATTCCATGTATCCTATCAAGTAGGATTTTGTTTTATCAAGCAAATTATTTTGCATAGTCCCAAGGATTGCCTTGCTGGTTATTGTTATACCAATCTATTATATGCTTTTTTTCAAGTTTGAAAAGAGCCAATGCATATTCAGTAGAGCAAATAATCGAATACTTATCTCTGAATGCCATCTCCGCTTTGGAGAATGTAGAGCAACTTGTCAAAAAATACAAACAAAATGCACAGAGAAGTTTTAGTTTCATTTGTGATACCACAACGGACTACTAAATAGAACTATTAACATTATAGATGCTAAAAATATTAATTCCCACAAGAAAGCCATTTAAAAAATAATTAAAATTAAATATCTTACTTAGAATCCTTAATCGGCCAAACTCCATAGTGTCCGAAAAATGGGTCTAATTCTGTATTTAAAACTACCTCAAGATTATACGCGCTAAGTATTTTATTAATTCTTTCTAATTCAATCTGATTCGGCTGAACCACATCAATAACTTCAGAAATCAATGCTTGTAGTTCTTCTTCTTTCATCTTTTAAATATAGTATATCCAATATACATTAACATTATAAGTAAAATTCCCATCCAATGAGGGGGAACGGGTGGCACTAATTTAAACCAGCCACAAGCTGCCCCTATCAAAAAAGCCAATATTATAGTAATTATTTCTTTCAATCCCCTTTCTCCGATCTATAAGAATCTTCGTCAAAATGTTGGGTAGAAAATTCAATAATATCACTGTCTGTAATTGCTTGAACTTGATGATAAAGACCTACAGGTATATGAAAAATACTACCCTCTTTTAAAATAACATGAGAAGACTCTTTTATGTCAGCGGATTCGCCATACCTAACAACTACGCTACCCTTAGAGATAAAAAAGGTTTCTTCTTTTAACTTATGGCAGTGATAAGAGAATTTCTTATCTTTTACCATATGCAATACTTTTCCACAATATTCTGGTTTATTTACCAGCCATTTCTCGTATCCCCAACCTTTAGGGACAAACGCATAGTCTTTTACCCCCAACGTTTTATGATTTACATCTTTCATTTGATATTTTCATAAGACTTAACAAAAACACTCGCATATTAATTTTAAATGATAAGTAATCAAAAGTCAACTTTTTTCTTGTTTTTTTTTGACATATCTATTATCATTTTAGTATGAAGCTAACTAACTGGAAAATATCTAAAGCTATTTCATTGTTGCCAGAAGAAGATCGTAAGATGGTCAAAGAAGAAATGGCTAGTCCAGATGGTATTAGTTCAGAAAATATGTCTCGTATTCAAAAGATGGTAAACTCGCTTTCTAATAGCAAGGGTAAGAACAATGGTGCTTTTGGAAAACGTGGATCAGATCGAAAATCCTTAGTTGCTTCTCGTAGAAAAGATTTTATTGAGAAACTCAAGAAGGCTCAAGAGCAATTTGAGTCAGAAAACAAGGACGTAGAAGATTAAAAATTCGCAAGTTTTTTTTGGATTAGGCCAAATATAGAGGGGTTTTTTGTGTTTTAATGTGTAATAAAAGTAGATATGGAGAAGAATCGTAAGCTCAACAAGCCATTTAGAACTCCTAATGGCCCAAAAAAATTTGCTGTATATGTAAAAGATCCAGATACTAGTAATGTAAAGATCGTTCGCTTTGGAGATCCAAATATGGAGATTAAGAGAGACGATCCTAAAAGAAGAAAAGCATTTAGGGATAGGCATAATTGCGACGAAAAAAAGGACAAGACTAAGCCTTCATACTGGTCATGCAAATTCTGGTCAGACAAAAGTGTTACTGAGCTTTTGAGCGGAGCTTCCAAAGTATACAATGTGGACTTAACACAATGGGACGGAAGAACATTTTGGCCTAGAGAAGAAATCGAGCCAGCATTTGAAGACGTTGAAGTGTCTGAGGCAGATGAGTCACACGACTACCATCTAGATTTTACTTCTGAGATGATGGCTGAGTTGCATAATAAAGGTGAATTGGAAGTTACTGTTCGTGAAGGTGGCAAAGAAATGGTTATTAAGTTTACTTACAAGCCAAAGGATTCAATGGACAAAATGGATATGGATATGATGGGGGGGGCTTACTTTCACTACGACAAGGACAAGGACAAAGACAAGGAAAGTAAAGCCGCTAAGATTAGCGCGAGAGTTGAAAAAGCTCTTAAAAAAAAAGTAGAAGAGCATAATGAAAAACATGGTGACAAGAAAGGAAAGCGTGTCACTCTAAGAATGCTTAAAGCTGTTTTTCGACGGGGTGTAGGTGCTTATAATACCAATCCTCAGAGCGTTCGACCAAGTGTAAAAAGTTCCGATCAGTGGGCTATGGCGCGTGTCAATGTATTTCTCAAGGCTGTTAGAACCAACAAATTCAATTCCGGCAAGTTCGACACTGACCTTCTTCCTAAGGGACACCCCCTCAGTTCTAAGAAGTAATCAAAAAAGTCGCAAGTTTTTTTCGAAAATTTGCAAATAAGGACTCTGATTTTTTTTGCAACAAATTTTTTTTTGTTGTTTAAAAGAAAATTTTAGTCTACCGACTTAATCGCACAATTATTTTTGTGTGTTAATAAAATTCATTTTTTATTCGCAAATGGCTTGACATTTAAATTCATATATGGTAAGATGTTGCCGTTATGATTGAAAATTATTTACCCGACATCATTGGGCAAGATAGTGTAAAACAGAAACTCGCCATGTATAAGCTCTCTTATCAGGGCGGCGACAAGCTTCCATTCCTACTCTTTACTGGTAGTAGGGGAAGCGGCAAAAGTAATCTTGCGCGTCAATTCAGAGAAACGCTTGTAGACAAGAATGGGGATATGCCTCCCATGCTTGAGGTCAACGCATCTGCTATTAGAAACGTCGATAGCTTCTACGATCAAATTTATAGCAAGTGGTATGAGCATAAGGCGACTCTGTTCATTGATGAATCTCATATGCTCATTGATAAGCTACAGGCAATCTTCTTAACAGCACTTGAAGTCAAAGATGATCCAGTGAGGAGAGTTGCATTTGAACACAAGGAGATGGGACAACAAGAATTTGTTTTTGATTTTAGAAAAATGTCAATCATCTTCGCTACTACAAATCAAGAGAAGATGGAAGCTCCGCTTGTTAATCGCTTTGAAAAGATTGCTTTGCAACCTTACACAGAACACGAATTACTTCAAATCTTTTTGAAGAATATAGGAGAGGTAAGATTCTCACCTGAGTCGTTAAGAAAGATTCTTGATGTTTTCCGAACCTGTCCACGCGATGTTGTAAAGCTCGCTAATAACGTTGTTTCTTTTACAAAGGCAATCGGCAACAACTTTATCAACGAAGAAAAACTTGCTCGTTTTTGTAAAATGATGGGTCTTTACAAGTATGGTCTTTGCGAAGCGGAAATGCAAATCATTAAACTGCTTGGCGAAAGAGGAGCCTGTTCGTTGAACGCAATCGCGGCGGCGACAAGTTTCTCAAAGACAGTCGTTCAGCAAGACTATGAGTTCATGCTGCTGAATAAAGGTCTTATGGACATAGATGGCAAGCGAAGATTGACCAGTAAAGGCATGGAGTTGTTTGCTTCATCTTTCAAATAGTTTCTTCATAACAACTACTGACAGGTGAAATCGAAAGAAAGTAACCTGTCAGTTAAGTTATTAATTAAAATATAAACCATGAAATCACAGATAAAGCAAATAAAAATATTTGGCGAAAGGAATAGTGGAACTACCTTTCTAGGACACTTAATAATGCAAAACATTGAAGGTGTTGATTTGTATGGGACGATGGCTTATGATAAAACTGGTTGGAAGCATGGTTTTCCAAAAATTGATTTATTCAATGAATTAGATTCGACACTATTTATATTTGTTATTAGAGATTTGGAGAGTTGGATAAAATCAATGTATTTCAATCCATACCATTACAAAGGGCCAAAAGATATCAATGACTTTTTGACTAAAGAGTTAGTGATAAATGACAAGGACAAAGACCACGATGTTTGGAAATACGAATCTGAGCGACAAAACATTGTAAAATTAAGAACCGCTAAGATAAAAAGTTATTTAGATTTTTATGAAAATGTCGATAACGCTGCGATCATTCACCTTCAAGACTTGCAAGATAATACTGAAAGATTTTTAACATTTTTAAAAGATGTATATGATTTGGATACTCAAGAGTATGTTCCCATACTAAAACACACTAAAGCCAAAACAAAACAAAAAAATAGAGATTACGACTTAATTTTGCCAGAAATCATCAATAAAGATATTGAAATAGAAAGATTTGTAGACAGTTTAAAAGTAAATTGTATTTACAAATCAGCAATTTAAATACAAAATAGACTTGACTTTTCAATTAAAATACAATAAAATACGGCATGAAGTTCAAATTCATTATTGAAGATACAGAAAACAAAACAGAGGACATGGTTTGGTCAAATGACTTCGTTCTTCTTGTTGAAGAGATGAATGAGTTGTTGAAAGAAAAGGGACACATGGAAGACAACTACACAATCACATTCCTGAGTGACGAAGAATCCGCAACACTAAGCTACGCATACTAATGGAAGATACAAACAAACCAAAGCGCGGCAGAGGTCGCCCTGCAAATAGTAACAGCTTCGTTGTTGTCAACCTTGACTACCTTTCTTCTTTAAAAGGGTTACAGAACATTCCAGTGAGTAAAAAATGGCTAGAAAGTTGTGGTGTTGATACATCTAAGCTACCAGCAGTAAATACTCAAGGGCTAAATAATAAAAAATTAAATGGCAAGAAAGCGATAAATCATCACGCGCCGACTAACTTAGCAGAAGAAATTATTCCTGTTCAAGAAGTAAGCGAGGAAGATGACAAGATCGAGTTTACCTTAACAATTTAAAACATGGATTTAATTGTAGACAAAACGATACGTTATCGAACATACCGAAAAGATTTTGGTAATGGCATCATCTTTGTTCAACACTTGGAGAACGTGACAATAAAGGACGAATACTTTGCTCTAGCTGGCGATGTGTATCCAGATGGCACAATGCGCCCTTTTTGCCCAAAACTTTTTTATTCACCTTTACCAGAGGGAGAAGCCAAGAAAGAGTTGGGACTTGTTAAGCCAGAAACTTTTAAGTGGTTCGATAAGCTATATTATATTGATGGAGATGGTTTAGTGGCAAAATTTAATTTATAAATAATTATGTTTAATATTTCTATACATAATATAGTCGAAGGGTGCGTTAACACTATTTTGAGTGAGAACGCCCAACTTTTAAGATATGCCGCACAAAATGCGCCTCTCACAAAAGGTGAATCTATTGCAATGAATAAAAGATTAGATAAACTAGAGGAGATTCTTGATGGGGTCAAGTTATTAGTTGAAGACTCTAAGTATGAGAACCAGACCCTTTTTGAAGATAAAGATGAGAGTGGCACAATTAGTCAAGAAGAGTATAATGCTTTCTTCAAAAGGATAAACATGGATTTATAGTATGAGCGTCACAGTAAAATTAACTCCAGATGAAATAACCGTCTGTCAGGTATTGGGTAGAATGAGGTCATTGATTGCCAGAGGCGCAAACGTAAAGGACGCGAAAGTAGGCAATCAAGACGGTAGCGAGGCAGATGTGATGGGCATGATGGCTGAATACGCTTTTGCCAAACAAATGAATTGTTTTCCAGATTTAGGTCTTAGTCCAAGAAGCGGAAGTGCAGATGGATTACTGAAAGGAAAAACTTATGATATTAAATCAACAAAGTATAAGACTGGCAGACTTCTTGCAACTAAAAAAGTAAATGATGATGTCGATTTTTATGTCCTTACAGTGGTAAATCAAAATAGCGTTGATATCATTGGATGGGCGTGGAAGGATGAATTAATAAACAAAAATAATTTAAAAGACTTAGGGCATGGTGAAGGGTATTGTCTTGAGCAATCAGAACTCAGGGCTATAGTATAATTATCAAACTACTTTTCTTCTTTTATAAGAATTATGCGGGGCAATTAAATAATTATCAGAGAACTATCTCTTTGCCCTCCACGCTGCTCCTCTACGCGCTTTGAGCCTTGCTCCTAAACTAGATCAGCAGACATAGCTAAAAGCCCTTAGAATCCAATACAGAGAGTAGCATAAAATAGATTAGAATACAGTAATTTTTATTGAATAGATTTGACTTTATTTTAACATCATTCATATTACCAAAATACAATGGAAACCCTTATAAAATCTATTACGACCAAATTTAAAGAGTATATCACATCAGATGATTTTACAAATAAACAGAAGAGAATACTATTAGAACATTTATTAGAGTTACATAGTAGTATAGATAAGAAAGATATACAACATAAGACAGAAGCATTATTACTGAAGAATGATATAGAAAGATTGAAAGAATTTGAGAAAGAGTATGTTGACCTATGGACGCGCGTCCTGTAAAAATACAAATATATTTTTTTGTTTAAATCGAGAAATAGAAATAAAATGGAAGATATTGGATTGGCTCACCTTGTAGCCTTGGTAGTGTGGGGCTTAGTCATTATAATCATTAAATTAATACATAACGAGTTTAACTAAATATGTGGACTGTTAGCATGGTTTTAGTTGGTATTATATTATTCTTTCTAGGAGAGTGGTGTAATAATTAATATGGGGAAGAAAGAAATCTTTATTTTTATTGAGTATAAAGGGAACAAGGTATATCAAAATATTTATAGTAGTATAGCAATGGCAAAAGGTATTGTCAAGGCTACAGTAGATAATAACAAAGAAAATATTAAGTGGGCTTGTGTGTGGGATGTAAATAAAGTATATTATGAACTAATATGTAATGATTATTGCCAAATATTAGAAACATTACATGATCTAAATCTTGGAGGTAAGGTAACAAAAGCAATAGCAAAGAAAGAACTAGCCAAGATGTCTCAAGACAATCCAAAGCTATTTGATAAATACCTAGATTATATAGCAGAAACACAAAAAAACAAGAAATTCTTTTCGATAAGAAGCAAATTTAGCTAATATGTCGAAATAATACAAAATCTGAGGCTCCTTGGAGGCGACACCCTCATGTCGCATTTATACAAAAACCGCCCACTTTTTTGAGTCGCGCCAAATAAAGGTAAATGATTATTGATTTAATAACCTTAATTATTTTAGTCTTTCAAAGTATATTGATAATCAAAGCGGGTCATATAATGATAAAATCTGTTTTTTACGATTCACTTGGAAAGCGTAGGCGCAAAAATAAGTATTGACTTATACATTAGACCTGATACAATAGCAACTGTTATGAATATCTTTTGTCTCTCCGAAGACCCAACAGAAGCCGCCCAGATGCAATGTGATAAACATGTCGCTAAGATGTGTGTAGAGTATTGCCAACTACTAGCCACTTGTTTTTCTTTAAGTCGTTTAGCAAAGTATGATTGCCCAAGAACACAATCAGGTAATCCAAGAAAACATTTTAATCCAAAGCATCCAAGTTCTATTTGGACAAGGGCATCTAAAAGTAATATGCGTTGGTTGATTCGGCATGCTATCGCGCTATTCGATGAATTTGAATTAAGGTTTAATAAAACGCATTTCTGCCGCGACTTCCTTAGTTGGGTAATTCTAAATATCAATGATGCTGATGTAGAAGAAGGAAAGCTTACTGACTTCTCAATAGCTATTAGCCAAGATTCTTTGTGTCGGCAAGACTTCAGATTCGATTTTGCATCCTCAGTGGACAAATATAGATTGTATTATATACATGATAAGAAGGCATTTGCCAAGTGGAATAAAGGTCGCCCCGCACCAGAGTGGTATATGAAACCAATGGAGATCAAGAAATATGAAAAAACTTAAAAACATAATAGTTATTATAATCGTGATTTTAGTAGTATGTTGGTTGAACTGGGTAACTTCATAATTTAAGGCTTGACTTTAATTATAATTCATTTACAATAGGGAATGGACTTACCAACACACCACCCCTACAAGAAATACGAGCAAAAAAGAAAAGAGCATAATGAACAATCGGATTGTTGCGTTTGCTCTATATCTCATGCCTGTGGAGTCCCTTATGAAGAAGCACACGCTGCGTGTAAGAGAGCAGGGAGGAAGCATAGAGAGGGAATGTATGACAACCAAATAATAAGGGCTGTTAGGATATTAGGTTTTAAACTAACAAAAGTAAAGTGCAAATCTAAAACGATGAGAACTTTACATAGGAACATTAAGTCTAATAAATCTTTTCTTGTGTTTGTCAATGAGCATCTTAGTTCTATTGTAAATAAAGAAACATGGGATGTGGGTATTAAGAACAAATGCAGTAGGATACAACAGGTTTATCTTGTAGAGAAGACTTAAAGAAATTTGCCCACTTTTTAGAGGCGCGCCAAATAAGTAATACCTGATTAGTTTTCTTCTTTACTCTTGTTTTACCGCTTGCGAAAACAGAAATATATACGAAAACCCCTTGACTTTCAAATAGAATAGTATATAATACATACATATATGAAAAACGAAGATCAGATCAAAACCGCCTCAGATGATGAGTTAAAAGAGTGGGCCTCAAACGCTTACTACACTGGCGCGAGTTGTGGAGGCCACAAGAAGGGTGATCGAAACTTGCTTTATGCCAAGCGTTACTCAGAAGAATTAGCAGCGCGGGGGATTCAGTTTGATTATAAAAACTCTCCAGACCCCAAGTTCAACGGTGTTGGAAGCTCATAACAATTTTAAAGTAGTGTAAATAATTTGTGTTAGTTCACCCTCTAGGAAGGGTGTGTTGGTTAAGCACGACGGGCGCGGGACTCATCTCTCGCGCCCGTTTTTTTGTATATACCCAAATAAACAATATACCATAGTAGCCCAAATAACAAACGTTAATTAGCCAAATAACCAATATGAGATTATAGCTATTATTGTTTTATGTGATTAGTATATTATGTGTTGTTGTAACTCGTTGATACTTAGGGAGTTACGAAGGGCGGGGGGGCGCGCGCTCGCAACTCGTTGAGTTACAAGCAGTTACGCACTAAGCCTGTTGCATATTATTATCCGCTGAAGTCTACCAGAGAAACAGGTGTCGTTACAAACCCATCATCTAATCTATGATTCATAAGGGCAAAGAACTCAAAAAGATATTGGATCTCCTTTGCTTCTGTTAACTCGTATAACGATTTATTTATTATCATAATTTAAACCCCTTGAACGATTTCTTCTAGGCTCCTAAATGTAACGAGAGATTTTACCTCGTCAAGTGTCATCTTGACATCTGCTGAGTCTCCAGTTTCAATGTCGCACCCTGCGATGAAACCATTGCCAGCAAAAGGTTGATGCACTCCTTTAACCTCAAAAAAGAATTTTTGGTCTTTGAGCAAGCCTTCCTCATCCACATAAAGCGTGTCAGAAGTTTTGTAATTAGTCCAACCACATTCGATCCAATCGCACCCCATCAGCACATTGGCCTCTGGATAAACGGTGTCGATCTCTTCGACGGTGATTTCTTTAGTTTTGGCGTTGATTAAGTATCCTTTGATCATGGCTTATATTATAACATACAAAAAAGAAAAGTCAAGCTATTTTTTGAATTAAAATTAAGATTCCGAATGTTTTTCGAATAATTGTTTTCTCTGATCTGCTTTGGTTTGAAGTTTCAGAAAATCTTCAGCATATCTCCAAACTGAAACAGTTTCGGGGCATTCTTCAATCGCAGTTAGGAGCCTATCAGCAACAGCTTCTATATTATATCCGTCGTGTAATTTATCGAAGAATGCTAGGTAAATGCAGTAGCTGGAATCGGAGGACGGTGGTTTCGTTTTTTTCCACCTAATCAGCGAGTAAGTATCGTTGTGAGAGGACTCGCTCTTGAATTCAATATCTCCTATTCTGTAGTTGTCCATAGCGTTATTATACCATTTTCCAAAACAAAGTCAAGTTTTCTTTTCTTTTATTATCAAGCCATAAGTCGTTCATTATCAAGGAGTTGCGCCAGCGCGGGGGGCGCGCCGCCGTAACCCGTTGACGCTCAACGAGTTACGAGGCTTACTGACTAATCACCACAGTTACAATTTTTATTTAAGTCGCACACTAACACTTGCAACTTTTTCTCGATGCTTTTCGCGCCTTCCTCTCCCCAAAACCAACTTAATTGTCTACGCCAATCGAATTTTTTATTTTCGTCTGTTACGTGTGCGCTTGTTAGTAAGATTTCACAAGTGTTAGGATTGTATCGCGTATCTATCAACGCATGACCTCCGTCTGAACAAGGTATATGAACCCTGAGTATGTGTTGCATTTTTTTATGAAAGTTTATGATGAATGAAGAATACGATGCAGCCGACTAGGATAAGGTAAAGTGTATAGAAGTCCATTACCCTATAACAAAACCAGTATTGTCTTTTTTTGCAAGTCCTTTCTCAACTAGCCCAACAACAACGTTCTTGGGATCAAGGAAGCGTAAGTCATCTTCATCTCCATCCACAACTGCTCTGCCCTTCCAGCTTTTAGGAAGTTGATTGCGAAAGACTGCCGCGAGATTGCCTCCACTGGCAAAAAGAGAATCGCAAAGGGATTCATTATCTTCCTTACGAGAGAATGTAAGGTGATAGTTTGACGGTAGCTCGCCAGCAAGGTAAGAAGTAAACCTCTGCGGGTCTGGAGTATAATCATAAAACTGAACTCCCTTGAACGCATCTAGAACAGTCTCGCCAGCGTTCTTGATTTTGTGGAATGGCAAATCGCTTGTGAGATTCAAGCGGAAACAAGGTGTCATTGCCTTACGCGCCGCGCTTTTGATAGAGCTTTCAATTTCCTTCCAAAGCATATCAAGGAAGGTCTGCCGCTCCTTAAAGAACAAAAGAGTTTTATTGATTCTGGCGGTTTGCACGTTGGACATCGCGCCCCGTCCAGCCGTATTAAGGCAAGCCGAAGCACAGCCAGCACTAGCATTAGCACAGACATTATAACCAGAGATTTTTTCGGGCGCAAGGTGCATACCATATGTGATATAACCTTTTGCCTCGCCTTTCTTCGTTTTGGCATTGCCAGAGTTAAGTAACTTCATATATTAGGTGGTTAAGATTGTATTATACATTAATTTAAATCAAAGTCAAGACATCAGTAAGATAAAACCTCAAAAGAATTTGTCTCTTCTAAGAAAGCACCAGACATATCAGGCATGGGATAACCACCAACGGTAGCATCCAGAAACCTACCTAAACAATATGTTTTGTAAACACCCACAATACCTTTCATCTTGCCCATATCATCTTGGTCAAAAATTTCTGTTACCCTGACAATAAAATAGGATTCCTTGGAACCCGTAGGAGTAACCTTCACAATAGAACCATTTCGTAGATGCTCGATCATGTCCAGATTATACCATAAAATATAAATAGCGCAATATATTTTTATTAATAGCATATCACGCAATCGCGCCATAGCAGTTGGCATCTATTTTTTTATTGACAAGTCATAACTCGTTGATTATCAAGCAGTTACGACGGCGGGGGGGGCGCGCGCTCGTAACTCGTTGAACCTCAACGACTTACGAACATTAGCGTTTAGACAATAAAACAGGGCGCGAGTTGCCCCGCGCCCTATCATATACCCATTTTTTTTGTTAGTGCTAGTCGATGATCACAGCCTTTTCAACTTCTGTAAAACTCTCTTCAAAGTTGGCTTCGCCCTCCTCGCTGGAAGGATCGCCTTCTTGAGCGATTTCCTCACCAACGGCGCGAACGTGTCCAACCACTGAGTCCATCAGTGACTGCATATTCATTGTGCGCGTAGGCAACTTGGAAAGATCAGAGCCTTTGAGAACTTCGGTGACGGCATTGTAAAGCCCCCACAAGTTCTCACCCTGACCAAACTCCAAAGCAAGCTCCGCTTCTTTGGCGGCGAGCGCAATGTCGAAAGCCCTTTGATCGAGATCATCAACGAAACCTTGCTCGCCTTGAGTAGTCACGATGAAGTCATCCTCTTCGATCATTTTCTTTGCGGCAAGCTCTGGCTTTTCCCAAAGCTGGATAACGTCGTAAAGTTTTTGCTTCATTAGCGCACCACCGTCAACCAGCTTGACAGCTAATTCAGCAGCTTCGGCGCGCGTCAATTCGCAGCCCTTGTAGGATTCGATGCGCTTTGCCATATCGAGCCATTCAGTCACAAGCGAGGCGATCACTTTAGTGATTACGCTAGGCAAGTCGCGCAAGATTTGCGTGGTATGGCGGCGACCGATTACTTTCTCTGAAGAGAAGCAAAGGTTGTCGCAAACCATCATACGGTTGCCAATGCAAATGCCAGCAGCGAAAGCCTTGTCGTGAGAGTTGCGGATACCGCAAACAATCTGGCGATCTTTGCCAGCAAGGTCTTCGCGAGTGAGAGCGAACCCGCCAAAGTAGCGCAAGCCGCCACGGTCGAGTTTGTGAGCTTCTTCGACAATCTCAAAACCAGCAGCCTCAAGAGCTTTTTTGGTTTCGTCGATTAGCGTAGTGTGAGGAATCGGAGTGTGGCGACCAGTGGAGTCAGGAGTGACAACAGCGGCGACTTCTTCGATTGAACAGGTTTTGTTTCCGTAGATCAGTGACATGATATTTTAATTAGGTTTAGGTTAACAATAGAGAGAGTATAAACTATTTTCTTCTCTTAGTCAAGAGAATATCCGAAATTATTTTC
>CETN01041974.1_pt1 | contig 15191 bp, 31 predicted proteins | sample 531301 | NCBI WGS metagenome assembly CETN01 (sample SAMEA2622656, study PRJEB7988) | marine metagenome | isolation source: saline water (ENVO:00002010), including
TTATGTTAGGTAAAGCGTTGAACGACCCTGTTGCCAATTTATCTGCATTAAGTAGAGCGGGGATTCAGTTTTCAGATGAGCAAAAAAAGACGGTTAAGGCATTAGTTGAAACAAACCGACTTGCAGACGCTCAGACTTTAATATTAAACGAACTAGAGAATCAATATGGAGGCTCAGCTCAGGCAGCTGCTCAGGCAGGTCTCGGACCTATACAACAACTGAAAAACTCTTTCATGGATGTTACCGAACAAATCGGAGCAATATTAATCCCGCACCTTCAAAAATTAGCTACATTTATAAAAGGCATAGCAGACAAATTCGCAAATTTAGACACAGACACAAAAGAATTAATTGTCAAAATTGGAATGATTGCAGCAGCTTTAGGACCGTTGTTAATGGCTTTCGGAAAAGTTATGATTATAATTCCAAAAATAGCAAGAACAATGGCAATGCTAACAGGACCAATAGGACTAATCGTTGGAGCTTTAGCAATGGCAGCTGTTTTGATTGTTCAAAATTGGGAAAAAATAAAAGAATATTTTACATCAGGAGAAGGCTCTCAAATGTTTACGACTATTAAAGAAATCGTTATTCAGACAATGTCATTAATTAGCAAAGTTGTTCAGGTAACAGTGCAATTCATTGCTGACATTTGGGCGAGGATAGGTCCATTTGTTATGAAAATAGTTACTAGAGTTTTTAACGTTATTGGTAACACTATTAAAACAGTATTAAATTTTATTTTAGATATTTTAGGATTTTTTCAGAGAATTTTTGCGGGAGGTTGGGAAGGTTTATTCAATGGTATAAAAACATTTTTTGTTAAAATATGGCGTTCAATAGTTAGATTTTTATTAAAGGGTTTAATTACTGTCATGAAAGGCATGAAAAAACTTCTTGAGGCTTTTGGAGCAAAAAAATTAGCTGCTAAGGTTGACAATACAACAAGCAGTTTAGAGAATTACGGAAACGGTTTGAAAAATGTTGCTAACGGAAGCGTCAGCACAGGCAAAGATATAAAAAAATTCAATAAAGAATTAAAAGAACAAAAAGACACAACTAAGGACGTAGTTGACGAAACGCTTGATTTAACAAAAGCAACTGAAGGATATAACAAAGAAATTGACTTGTCAAATATTGATACGACAAATAAAGATTTGAAAAAAAACAAAAAAGCTACTTTTGACGCAACGGAATCAATGAAAGAGTTTACAACTCAATTCGAAGCTATTGACAAGAAAGCCGAAGTTTTTGGAGAAATGGGCAAAGATTTTGACGCGAACGCTGAAAAAGCTAGTTTAATTGAGTCTCAAATTACAACTTTAATAGACAACGGGATTGACCCTGCGTCAGACGAAATAAAAAAATTAAAAGATGAGTTTGCAAAATTAGGAAAAGAAGGAAAAAAAACTAGCGAAGATTTAGCAAAAGGATTGCAAAAATTTGCTGACACAGCAGGGACAATCATGTCGGGTGTTGGTGCGATATTTTCTCAATATTTCGAAATGAAAATGCAGGGACTTGAAAATGACCAAGCTGCTGAAGAAGAAGCATTGCAGAAAGCGTTTGACAATCAAGTTGAGGACATAGAAAATTCAACAATGAATCAACAATTAAAAGACGCTAAATTGCAAGAACTTCAGGAGACTCATGACGAAAACATGACAGGCGTTCAAGAGAAGTTTCAGCAAAAAATGGCTCAACAAAAAAAGAAACAAGCAATCGCAGACAAAGCAATGGCAATAGCAAACGCAGTTATAAACACAGCTGCGGGGGTGGCTTCCGCTTTACCAAATATCCCACTGGCGGCAGTTATTGGAGCAATGGGAGCGGCTCAGGTTGCCTTAATAGCTTCAACTCCTATTCCTGCAATGGCACAAGGAGGAATCGTGACTGGTCCTACAACTGCCCTCATCGGAGAGGCGGGTGCTGAGGCGGTTATTCCGTTAGACAAATTAAGCTCTATTATGGGAGAGCAAACGCAAACAGTTAACGTAGTGGGTAAAATATCAGGAGACGATATAATTCTCGTTTCAGACAGAGCAAAACAAAACAGAACACGTGTAAGAGGTATAAATAGTTAATTATGAATATAGGACAATTAGACAGACGAATTACAATTCAACAACCTTCAGAGTCTCAATCGGCTTTCGGAGACATGACGATTTCTTGGGCAACTTTGAGGAGCGTTTGGGCTCATGTAATTTATAAATCAGGAAATGAGAAAGACCAAGCGGACAGAATAACTGACATAACAACGGTCATTTTTACTATTAGATACGCGTCAGACGTTACACAACAAATGAGAGTTTCTTTTGATTCTAACACATATTACATCGATGAAGTTTTGCACCATGGTCGTAAAAAATGGACTCAACTTAAAGTTAAAATAAAACAATAATAATCTAAAAAATATGAAATATATTAATAATATAAAAATCTTGTTTAAGGCTATTTTTAAGCGATTTAAGGGACTTTTACCTGTTTTTAATATATATACATTACTTGCATTGAGTTCTTTAAATAACAGATTAGAACAAAAATCAATAATAAATATTATGTTAACCAACAAAAAACACAAATAAAAATATTATGTTAACCAAAATAATTAAAAATATAAAAAAATGGATAAAGAATACGACACAGAAAATCCAGAAATTCTGGACTGTCCTGAGGGTTCAAATTGTGAACCGTCTGACGAAAATCAAGAAATTTGCAAATGCAAAATTGATGAAAAAAAAGATTGACAAATTCTTTTTAAAAGACGATATAAAATAAAATGGCTTTATATAATAGATATAAAAACGAGCATTATTCTGAAAACGGGACTCTTTGGAAATTAGAAATTTTAGATTCTACTTTGTCCTCAGGAAACATGGACACTGAGTTTGATTTGACGCCAACGGGCGTCACTGTAAAATGGGACGGAGAAAACGACGAACGTTATCAACCAATAAAAGGAAGCTCTTGCAACTTTACAATGATGATAACAAACGCAACTTTAAACGGTTTTTTAGCATTATTAAGAGCAGCAGACGAGGGGCGTTTTACTGTTAAATTATCTTATTTTAGGAGTTCGTCTTGGGAGGTTTATTGGAGAGGTTTTATTGTAGCTGAAAATTTAGCCGAGGAGGACGTTGATTATCCTTTTGAGTTAGACGTAGAAGCAATTGACGGATTAGGTAGATTAAAAGATTTGCCTTTTAATCATGTTGCAACATATAACGCAGGGACAGGATATAAAGCTCTAGCATATATAACAGACATGTTATCTTTGTGCGGTTATATTGCAGACTTCGGGACGGGAAATACCTTTTTATATACAATGGTTGATTTATACGAAGACTCCATGTCTAATATAGGAGCTCAGGCTTCTGACCCTGTTGAGAAAACGCAAATATATGCAGACGCATTTTTGCAAATAGACGAAAACGGAATCGAGAATCCTGTTTCCGCTTTAGAAGTTTTAGAAAATATCTGCAAAGTTTTCGGAGCAAGAATTTTTCAAAGTCGGGGAGCGTGGTATTTTATACAATTGCAAAGGTATCAAACAACGGGGACGGTTGAATATAGGCGTTATGACGAAGCGGACAACGCTCTCGGTAATGGGACTTGGGATTTAAACAAAATAGCGGGTTCAAGTTTTGTTGTCACTTTAGACGATACAAATATTATAAAACTAGCGGGAATGAAAAAAGAGTTTTACGAGCCTTTGTTTAGAGCTGCGATAACATATGACACTTTTGGGAAAACTAGTTTATTAAAAGTCACTCCGTCAAATCAATTCTCAGGAGGAACAGCGTCAACTCATGTTTTAGGAGCTTTAACAGCTACCGCTAACGATGCGATTGAGGTTTCTTGGTGGGTAAGCACAGACATTGTGACTAATAGTTTTAATTATAGCACTACTATCAACGGCTTTTCGGGTGCGTTGACAGCTTTTCAATATGTGGGCGTTCAATTATATAATGACCACACAACGAATGAATATTGGGACGAGACGAATCAAGTTTGGGACTCGTCAGGAATACCTGTAACAAATTATTTTCAGGTGCAAAATTTAGGATTACCAGTGACAGGGACAAATTTCGCAAGTCCTCAAACGGGAAGTTTTAATTTTATAACCGCTGAGCTTCCGAGAAGTGCTATTTATAGCATTAAATTTTCTGCTGAGCCTTGGGTTTTAGGGACAGGGACTTTAGCCACTCCTCCAAATGGAAGCGGTCAAGTTTCGGCAAGTTCAACAGCTTCAGTCGCGGCACAAGCTCCTCATCCTGTCACACAATTCATGAGTCCTTCTAAAAATTACGGACGTTATGTTTTATATAGCGTTGCGGGTAATATAACTGTTAAGCAAGATTATTTTTCACAAGTTGGGAACGGTGCTTCGCTAGAATATCAGGACGAGGTTTTAATTGGAGACGGACCAACTAACGCCAGTGTCGGAAGGCTCGAAGTATGGAACGGTTCGGCTTATGTAGTTGCGGACACATGGCAACAGTCTCAAGCGGGGACATCAGCAACCTTATTAAATTTAATGGCGGAGTTAATTTTAGGGGGTCAGCGTGTTTTCGTTGACAAAAACCAAATGACAATATATTTAAAAGGTGGAGCGGGATATATTGTGGACTTTACAAACTCAATTAAAATCACAGAGGACTCGACAGATTTTCGATACATTCCCAACGGGTTTGAAATTCAGACAGGACTTGACGAAGTGTCGGGAGAATGGTTTAAAAGCGTTTTAGATACTTCTTCAAGCACGAATACAACAGTTCCCTCATATGTTACAACAAACACCAAAAAACCGAATAAAAACGCATATTTTAAATAGTTATGAGCTTTTACTTAAATAATCAATTCAACACCAGAGCTATTGGAACGCTAACCGCAGCAGTTACAAGAGGGGCGACTATTACCTCGTTAACGACTTCAGAATTACCAAATTCTATAATTCAAGACGGGACAAAATTAATTTTACAAGCACCTGACGGAACAACAAAAATGGTCACAGCTTCAGCTCCCAACGCAGCAGCAGCTAAAATTATTAATATAGATTCTGTCACTATTGCGTCAGGTTTTCCTATTGGGACAATGATATATTTTGAAGCGTCAGACTTTTATAATAAAACGTTAACGCAAAAAAAATATAATTTTAACCAACAAATAGTATTCTCAGGGGGAACAACAGACACTAATGATTATTTACGTAATTATTCACACGATACTCAATTTAATATAAATACATCGGCTTCGTTATCTAACGGAGACTCTAAGAATAACAACTGGGGTGCGAGATATGGCTTTTTTGTTGCTCCTGTTGAATGTAATTTGACTAAGGTTTTTGGTTGGATTAATGGTCACGGAGTTTCTAGTTCAAAACCTGAAGCAATAACATTAAGCATATGGAAAAAAGATTCTACTGCTAACGGGACAACCGCAACGAGAATCTATTTATTATCTCAGACAACTCACACCTTCCCTGCTAGTTCAGCTAATAATTACGTTGAACAAATTATCGACACGCCTTCTCCCGTTGCAATTAATAAATATGATTCATGTTTCGTGACAATTAGAAGAATCGGAGACGAAGAACACGACAGGACCGCTACTTGGTATTTAAATTTTGAAGTAATTTTCGAAGCAACACAAATTAATTAAAATGGAAAACGAAAAAAACATATTACAATGTTGGTATTCAGGACAGATTCCTGAAAGAGAGTTTTTTGACATGCTTTCTCAAAACCCTAAATTATTAAAATTATGGCATGAACAAATAATAATAAACAGTAAAAAAAATGACAAAAAAAGAAAATCACAACAGGAGGAAATCCAACAGGATTAATCCTAAAGTTATTGAATGGAATAAAAAACAGAGACACGAGTCACGTCCTGTCCCTGCATGGAAAATAGATTTATTTAAAATTGTCAGTAAATATGAAACAAAAAACCTTGTTAAATTAAACTCAAAAGATTATAATTCGAAATAATGAAAAAAATATTATTTATATTATGTTTATTGATGACTTTAGGATTAAAAGGTCAAATTGACGATTTGTTTAAATTTTCGACTTTTTACGGTTCTTTGGGCGTTAACAATGCGTTATTTTCGCAGGGTCAATATGTTATGCAAAACAACCAGTTAATCGATTTAACACAAGACAATCCTTATGATTTTTCTTTAAATATAGGCATTAGAAAAATCGCTCGTTTTAAACATCAAAATAAAAAAAATAATTTTTATGACGGTTCGGAAAAATATCACACAGATAACACTTTAATCGGAGCGGTTAAAGGTTTAGAATATAAATTCCAATTAGAAACAAAAAGACAACAAAATAGAGAGTTTAGAAATAAACATTATTTTCTTCGTTATTTATCAGACTATTATGTCATTAAAGCTGAACACTTAGAAAACGGTCTAGCAGACGTTAGATTTTATAATATTGACACGCGTTTTAGAGTTAAAATCGGTAATAAATTAAATTTCACTTTTGGCGGTTTAAATACATGGAGACCGTTAGGTTATGAATATAACGCAATTCAGTCTTATATTGACGCGGGTCATCCTTGGTGGCAATTAGCTTTTGATTATGGCTATGAGGACCATTACTGGTATTTTGACGGAGAAGGTAACGGACAGGACGACTGGTATGATTATTACGACTGGTATTGGACGAATCCTGACGGAGAGCGTATTGCGGAGACAGACCAAGAATTTTATAAATATCATTACGGGAGAATCGTTAGGGAGTATCAGTTGGATATGCAGGACAGTCTCGGTTTAACTCATGAATTTTCATTCGCATTAGGATTGTCGTTTTATCATTATTCGGATAATTTTTGGATTCATAGTTGGACGGACGTTTTTCCGAAACGTTGGGTTAGTGACATAGACGACAATATTTCACAATATATAGAATTAAACAACGAAAGGATTGATTATAACATCGGATTAATTGTAGGGACTAGAATCGGAAAAAACAAAAATTTCGGATTATTTGTCGAAGGCAATTACAATCAAATGTTTGAGAGAAATTGGTTTAACATAAAAACAGGAATTAACTATTTATTTTTTTAAAAAATGACAAAAGAATTAAACGAAGACACAACTTTCAAATTCAGCATTAAAACTTTGATAGCTATTGGAGTTATTGTTGCTTCTTTTATTGGCATGTATTATCAATTAAATGCAAAAATAGACGTAGCAATGGAAGAACCAAAACCCGAAGTTTCTGAAATAGAATTTACTTTAAAAGACGAAATGATTAGAAACGAGATTTTAAATCAGAGTAAACAATTAGAGCAAATTTTATTAAGGATTGAAAGAATCGAAAATAAAGTTTATGAATAAACAATTTATTGTTAATAATATTATTTCATATATATTTATAATAGGATTTTTATTATTAAATTCTGTTTCATTATATAGTCAAGATTTTATAAATGCTAAAAGTTTTGATAAAAAAATATCTAACGATATTGTTGTCATTGAATTTTGGGCAGAATGGAACGACAAAAATAAATTTGAAGACTTAAGCAAATTAAACGAATGTCAAAAATATAGAGTTGACATAAACGAAAACGAATCCTTAAAAGACAAATATAATATAATGGCTTTGCCGACTATTATCATTTTTAATGACGGGAAGCAAGAAAAAAGATTTAACGCAAATATTTCTTTTGAATTAAATGCAACAAAAAAAGACATTCAAAATATTATTGATAATTTGATTTTACAAAAATTTAGATAATGGAGTTATTACTTTATAGATATTCAACATCCTTAGAGTCAACATTAGGGATTTTATTTTCTTTAAATAACAAAAGAGCAGGACGAGAATTTCTTTGTTATACTATCGAGGACACATATAGAGATAAAAAAATAATGAATCACACAAGAATCCCGTCAGGAAAATATGAGATTAAATATAGAACCGAAGGGGGTTTTTATAATAAATATAAAACGAGATTTGCAGACATAGACAATAAAAGAGGAATGTTAGAGCTTCAAAACGTTCCAAATTTTAAATATATATTAATACACTGCGGAAACACATCAGCGGACAGCTCAGGTTGTTTGTTAGTAGCGGACAGCGTAAACAATAACCAAAACGAAAAAGGTTTCGCGGGTAAGTCGTCAATCGCATATAAAAACATTTATAAACGTCTTGCAGGACAATTAGACAAGGGAGACAAAGTTTACATTACTATTGAGGATTTTGACTCATAAAAATAATTTTAACATTTAAAAATATAAAAACATGGATAACATTTTTGACACTTTAAACGGATTTTTCAAGGACTTCACTTCTTTATTATTTAACTTATTTGCGGTTGGCATATTAGCGGAGATAATATTCGGCTCTTTTTTTGGAGTTAATATTATCGGAAATATTGTGGGCGTAGTTAATAAACTAGGTAACGAGGGTTTTGTCGGCATTATTGCAATTTTAATTTTATTAAACTTCTTTAAACAAGACTAATTATGATTTTAAATAATATATTTTCGAGTTTATTAAATAACGCAGAAGGGATTTTAGATAAAACTATTACTACCCAAAAAGATAAATTAAAAGCGAAAGCGGAATTAAAACAATTATTAATGAACGCAGAATCATCAGCTCAACAGCAGGTCACGAGACGTTGGGAAGCGGACGCTAAAAGCGGTCACTGGTTGTCAACCAATATAAGACCTTTGATTCTTATATTCTTAACAGTTGTTTTTGTTATAATGAGCTTTTTTGACGGTAATGCAGGAGGATTCACAATTAATGACGCTTATAAACCTATTTATCAAACGTTATTAATAACGTGTTACGGAGCTTATTTCGCGGGAAGGTCGATTGAGAAAATAAAAAAATAAATTTGAGAAAAATATTAAAACATAGCGAGTTTCAAGATGAGATGATTCTGTTATTTGAGCAAGGATTAAACTATACTCAGATAGCAGAACACCTCATTGAAAAATATAACTTAAATATTTCTGCTCATTGGTTTAGAACCTCTGTTAGATATTTTATTCAAAATGGATTAACAGACAGAGAAATATTAAAAGAAAACGTTTCTCTAGCAAAATCAAATCAAAGACTCCAAGACAAAAACAGGATTAAAAATAAAGCGTTTAGAGAGGACGCAAGAATTGAAAATGCAGTCTCAGAATATAACAAAGAATTAATAAAAGTATTAAAACAAAACTCTTTTAAATTATCTAAAAAAAAATATAAAGAAATCAATCAAAAATCTGCAATGATAATTCATTTGTCTGATTTACATTTTAACGAACTCGTTAATATATCGCATAATAAATATGATTTCAAAGTCGCGTCTCAAAGACTTTATAAATTTGCTCAAAGAATTAAAGAGCTTATTAATTTATATAAAATAGAAAAAATATTAATTGCAAACACAGGAGACATTTTAAACTCAGACAGAAGACTTGACGAACTTTTGGCTTTAAGCACAAATCGTAGCAAAGCTACATTTTTAGCGGTTGACATATTATCTAAATTTATTATTGATATTTACGAGAACACTGAAATCCTAGAAATTAATTTCGCGACTACCATAGGAAACGAGAGCAGGATAACTCAGGAAAATGGTTGGATTGATATTGTTGCGTCAGATAATTACGACTATACTGTTCACGAAATATTAAAAATATTATTTAGAGAGAATCCTGATATTAAATTTATTGGAGGCAATCCATTAGAAAAATTAATTAAAATAGCGGGACAAAATGTGTTGTTAATTCATGGACATCAAATAGGGAAAGCAAACTCAAACAACATGGCTAAGATAATTTCTAAATATTCTAAAAGACATATTATTGTTGATTTTATAATATTTGGACATATGCACGAATGTAAGATTTCTGACTATTACGCTCGAGGTTCTTCGTTAGTAGGAGCAAACGCTTACTCGGAAAATGCTTTAAATTTAAGCTCCAGAGCTTCTCAGAATACTTATATTTTATTTGAGGATAAAAGTCGAATTGACATAAGAATTGATTTACAACACACTAACTCCAAAGAATTTTATAATATTAACGATGAGTTAGCTGAATATAACGCCAAATCTGAACAAAAGTCAAAAGTAAAATCGAAAATAATCGAGATTGTCATTTAATTTTTTATATTAGACCACTTAATTTCTTCATAAGTATTTGTTTGGCTTAAAAACTTTGTTTTTTTGTTGAGGAGGAGTGGATTCGTTCTGCTCCTCTTTTTTATATAACTAACAAAATAATGTTAATAACTTATTTTTAACAATTTAGATAAAATGTTTAAAAACATTAAATTAGCATAAACAAATTACAAAACAATGTATATAAAATTAAGAGAAAAATTAATTAACGATTTAAAGCATTTAGAGAAAATGTTTAAGGAATATCATGTCCCTGTTAATTTACCTTGGGACGAAATCAAAAAAGAAAAAAGAGAGATTATTTTGCAAAATTTAGTCACAAGATTAAACACTCAATTAAACACATTTTTAAATCACAAACCGTCTTATAATGACTGGATGACTGAAATTGCAGAAGACATTAAAAAAACAAATGAAAATGAATAATATAGAGTTTATATATATAATTATCAGTTTTTTATGTTTAACATGTTTATTGTCTTATACTTTTTATAGTATAGGTTGGAGACAAGGTTATGACAACGGATATGATGACGCCTACAAAGATTTTCAAAAGATTTTTAATGAATTAAAAAAAAGACATCAATGAATTTACAAGAAATCACTACAATATCAATGCAAGGGATGTTAATTTGGAATATTATCGCATTTTTTCTCGGAATTATTATAACAATGGTTGTGTCATTATACACAACTGACTCTGTCAAAAAGCAAGAATATTTCAAAGGATATGAGGACGGAATGAATAACGCAAAACAAATTTTTAACGAAGTAATGAGAAACAATGAGTAAAAAGAAAACACAAACTAACACAAGTTTAGAAATTTTAAAAAAAATTAATGTTTTAAATAAGAGGATAAACAAACAAAGAAAATCTGTAATTAACAATTTAAAATCCTCTTTAGAGACTATTGAAAATCCTGTCTTAGTCAATGAATCTACAAAATTAGATAAATTAGAGAGAGAGAGAATTATGTTAATTAATAAATTAAAAAAATGATAAAGGATTTTATATTTAGATTAATTGCTTTCGTTTTTATAGTAGTATTTTTACCTGTATTATTACTATTATTAGCGTTTGACATATTAATCCTTAATAATGACGGTAATTTTTTTACTAACTATATAGATAAATGGAGAAAAAAATAAAAAGAACTACATATCTTGATTCTAATTGTAATTATATTATAACATATAATAAATCAAAAAATTATTATTGGAAAAAACACACTGATAAATTAATAATTAAACAAATATGAGTAAAAATTTAAAAGGTCAAGAGTTCGTTAAACAATTATTTCAGGAAAACGATTTAAGTAAAACGGACATTCATATTGACAAAACTAGAAATTTTGTAATAATAACAAGAGCAGGAATTGAAAAAATACAAGCAAAAAACAATCTAAAATGTATTTATGAAATTGTAAAATGCGAGAAAGATTTTGTTGTTATTAAATGCAATGTTTTTCAAGGAGATAAAAAAATGGTTGAAACATTTGCTTCAGCAAGTCCTGAGACATCTTATTCTAAATATTTTGTTGAAATGGCGGAAAAAAGAGCCATGAGCCGAGGAATTTTAAAATCAATGAATTATTATCAACACGGAATCTTTGGAGAGGACGAATTAAACGAAAAAAAATTATGAGACATTTAATAAAATGCTTAATAGCTTATTTTTCTTTGATAGTATTAATTTTAATAATTTTATTATAAAATGTTTATCAAACATGTATTTTCATTTAAAATGCCCTCTAAATTGACTTTTAAGGGTGTATTTTTAAACGAACTGGGTAAATGGGGCGACAAGTATGATTTTGAAAAAGGATTGCAAAATTATCACAGATTTGAGCTTAACGGGAATAATGAGTTAATTGATTTTGAGGATAATATTATGGATAAATTATATAACGAAGGAGGCAAAGAGGTTTTTTATAAAGATTATATATGTAACAATAAAGGAGAAATAATAAGAGAATGTAAAGATTTTTATAAATACGATTCAACAGGAAGACCTTTGAATCAAAAAGGAGAGTTAATTAAATTAAATTAAAATGAAAAACAATACAATTATAGAGGAGGAAATTAATATTATTAAAACCGCAGTTAATGAGTATTACGATTTAAAAGAAAAAGAAGTTTTGTCAAAAGACAGACACAGAAACGTCATGGAAGGGAGGAGATTAATTTGCTATATTTTGAGACATGACTTAGGCATGAAGTTTCAAAACATTGCTAAATGTTTAAATTTAAATCATAGCTCTGTCATATATCATTGTAAGACATTACAGGGATATTTAGACAATAAAGATAGCAAAGCGATAAAAGATTATAATTTTGTTATAAGCTCTTTAAATGCTGACAACACAACTATTGATTTGGTCAAAAACATTAAAGACATCGACAAAGACTTAAAAAGATTAACACAAAAAAAAGATAGGTTAATAATGTTATTAAATAAAAAACAAAATATATGAGCAAAAAAAGATTTACAGAGACCGCAAAATGGGAGGACAGTTGGTTCATGGAGCTAACTCCAACAGAAAAGTTGTTTTATCTATATATATTAGATAGATGCAATAATTGCGGAGTTTGGGAGGTTAATTTTAGACTCGCTGAGTTTATGATTGGTTTGCCTTTAAATCAAACAGAAATCTTAGAGAGATTTAAAAACAGGATAAAGCTGCTAGAGAACGGCAAAAAGTGGCTCATCCCTAAATTTATCCAATTTCAATATGGTCAATTGAATCCTAAATGCAAACCTCATTTAGCAGTTATTAAATTATTAGAAAAACATAATTTGTTAACAGTATTCAAAGACTTAGTTAAGGGTTACGATACACTTAAAGAAGAAGAAGAAGAAATAGTAATATACAAGGAAATAGAAAAGGATAAAAAAAAAGAGATAAATAAAAGAGATATTAAGATTCTTAACAGTAAGATTGATTTATTAGGTGAAATTGCCGAAAATAATAAAAAAGCGTTTAACAATTTATAAAATTATAATTATGGAATTATTTGAAATACAAGGAAAATTAATTAAGGTCGAAAACACTGTTAAAATAAGCGACAAGTTTTCTTATAGACAGTTTGTGATTGAGTTAGATAGACAATGGAATAAAGAAGTTATGATACAACTAAACAACGACAATATAGGTTTAATTGACAAAGTAGCTATTGACGACATTATAGAGATTCAATTTGACATCAATTGTAAGTCATATACTGACAAAAAAGGTCAGTCGAAATGGTTTACTAATTTAATATGCAAAGAGTTAAGAGTAGCATATCAGGACATTGACGAGGATAATAATAATAATGATATATTTTAAAATATGGAAGCAGTAACATTTGGAATTATAGTATTAACATTCTTAGGAATAATAATAATATCAATATGAGTTCAGAAATAAAATTAATAACCACATTACAAGAAGACAATAACCAGTTAAGAAAAGAAAACGCAGAACTTAAAAAAGAACTAGAATCTTATGAAAAGAAAAAAAGGTTTTGGCAGTTTACTTTTTCTATTAGAAACATATTTAAATGATATATAAAGGAGAACAATATTATCTATTAGAAACATCAGGGAGACTGGAATGTCTAAGGAAAAAAGCTAGGCTGTTAAAGTCAGGTTATAAAGCTAGAGTAAAACGCGAGACAGGTTTTTCTTATGATTTTGAATTGTGGTGTAATAAAAATTTAAACAATGAGAGTAGTAGTAACAAAAGTTAAAAAAGAACGTTCTAAATATGGAGACATATTTTATTATGTTTTTTTTAAAGATAGAGAGGGCAACAGCTATAAGTCTTGTATTTATCCTAAAATGAGGAATTATACAAATTGGATAGGTAAATTAAAAGCGGGTTTAATGTTAGACAATATAAATGTTAAAATGTCAAATAAGAAATTAATTGACGCAGACAGCAAACCAATTGTATATAAGGATTTAACTTTAATCAATCCTGACTTAAAACAAATAAAATTATTTTAAACAAAATGAGTAAAGAAGAACAAAGATTGCAAACATCAATTGTTAAATATATTAAATTGGCTTATCCAAATACTTTATTCACTGCGACAATGGGAGGAGTTAAATTAAATAGTTGGAGTCAACGCAATGCGTTAAAGTCAACAGGATATTTGAAAGGAGTAGCTGATTTATTAATCTTTGAAAGTAAAGGAATGTATAAAGGACTATTCATTGAATTAAAAACATTAAAAGGTAAAATGACTAAAGAGCAAAAACAATTTCAAACTAATGCCATTGCAAGAGGTTATCTTTGTGTATGTTGTAAAGGTTTTGATGACACTAAAAAAATAATAGACGACTATTTAAATGAGATATAAAGATTATAAATATACTAAGTTAAATGATTATAATAGTGACGTTATAAACGAAGCTATAAACAATACTTATAAAATATTATTTGAGGACTGGACGATTGACGAATTGTTGGACATAGGAGCTCAACACTTTTTAATTAATCCTGATATAGTTGAAATACCTATCGACATAATTGAAACAATGTTGTTATATTATGAGGGGGAGGAGGCTTACGAGAAATGTTCTAAGATTAAGACAGTCCTTGATAAATTTAAAACTAAAGCAAATGATTAAATTCTATCAAACAATATCAATAACAAATTTAAAAATAAAATATATATATGACTCCAATAAAACCTAAAGGAAAAAATAAAACATGGATAGCTAAAACTAAACAGGACTCTAAGAGTTTTAAAGATAGAGGCAATGACAATCCTTTTTATAATACTACTAAATGGAGAACCCTTAGGAAATACTATATTACTAAGCAACCATTGTGCGAAGTATGTCAGCGTTTTGGAAAAATAATTGAGGGCAAAGTAGTTGACCACATTAAAAGAGTTAAGACTAATCCTGAGTTAGCATTAATAGAGTCTAACCTTCAAACATTATGTAATCGATGTCATAACATAAAGTCAGGGTCTGAGGGGCATAGAAAAAAAAAATACTATAATAATAACATAGGGAGGGTGTCTTAAATCATGAAATCCTATTAGATAAA
>CETN01009386.1_pt1 | contig 15126 bp, 18 predicted proteins | sample 531301 | NCBI WGS metagenome assembly CETN01 (sample SAMEA2622656, study PRJEB7988) | marine metagenome | isolation source: saline water (ENVO:00002010), including
TAACGGTAGACCTTTATTAAAATTTAGAATAATAAAAGAAAACTTAATAACTGAAGGTGGTGCTTACGGTCATATGTCGCACCCATTCGATGATAAAGATTTAACTTTTGGTGATTTCAAGCAAATGATAAACATTGCATTACAAGGTAAACTTAACTTGGAATCTGCTGCAACTGAAAAAACTGACGGTCAAAATTTATTTATTACATGGGATACCGAATTAAAAGCAGCAAGAAATAACGGTGATATAAAACGTGGTGGTATGGATGCAAAAACGTTTGCTGCTAAATGGAAAGGTAGAGGTAATATAGAAAAAGCATTTACTTATGCGTTTAGAGATTTAAGTAAAGCTATATCTAGATTATCTGAAAAGCAAAGATTAAAAATATTTAACAATGGTAATAATTGGATGAATATGGAGATTATGTATCCACAATCTGCTAACGTTATAGTTTATGATGCTCCTAAACTTCAATTTCATGGTGTATTAAAATATGAAAAAGGAGCTCCAGTCGGTACAGTAAGAGATGGTGCTAGAATATTAGCAGGTATGATTAAACAAGTTGATGCTAATATACAAAAGAGTTTTAATATTATTGGACCTCATATATTAAAAGTAAAACCAGTTCAAGATTTCGGTGAAAAAATTCCTTACTTTACAAAAAAATTACAAAAATTAATGTCAGCATATAAGATGAAAGACTCTAATAAGTTTGCTGATTATCACCAAGCATGGTGGGATAATTATATTGATAGAAACTTTAAAGGATTAGAAAGTAGAATAAAAATGGGTCTAGTAAAGCGTTGGGCTTTCTTTGATAAATCGTTTAGATTAAATGCTAAAAATATAGAAGATCAAGAACTACGAGAAAAAATTATAGCGTTCGATAAACAAAAACATAAAGGTACAGTACAAGATACTATGAAACCTTTCGAACTTTTATTTTTTGAATTAGGAGTTGTAGTACTAAAGAATGTAGAAAACTTCCTAGCAGTTAATCCTGATAAGGCTATTCAAAATGTTAAAAAACAAGTATCTAAAGCTATCAGTGATGTTAGAAAAGGTGGCGATCTTAAAAAACTGAATAGATTAGGTCAACAATTAAATAAATTAAATCAGCTAGGAGGTTGGAAAGCTATTATACCTTCAGAAGGTTTAGTGTTTATATATAAAGGTAAAACGTATAAATTAACAGGTGCATTTGGACCTATAAACCAAATTGCAGGAATGATGACGTTTTAGGAGAGGTTATGAAAAAAGGTATAAGTGTAAGTAAAGTAAAAAGAATGAGAAACCTTCTTACTAAAAAGTATAACGATAAAACTAAAATTAGAAGTGGTTATACTAAAAAAGAAACTATTTATAAAGAAGGAGATGTGTGGAGCGAAAATGGTAAACAATGGACTATTAAAAATGGAATAAAGCGAACTATAAACAAATTATCAACTGCTAGAAAAATTTTAAAAACTCCTCTATGTTGTCCTAAATGTGATACTTCACTTAATCATCCAGCACATAAAGCTATGTATAGAAGATGGGCAATGTGCTTGTTTTGTACTACTAAATGGGAGCGTGAAATGAGAGATAATGGTACATATGAAGAGTGGAACAAGCAATTTGATGAGAAAAATTTTAATGCATTTTTACAAGATGTAACAGTTGAATATAAAGAATGGCTTGAAAGTAGAAATTCAAAACATTATATAACTGAAGCAGGAGATATTGAAGATTGGAACGGTGGACAAGATAGTGAAGAACTTAAACAAGAGTTTGACAATAAAATAAAAGAGGTACTGGAGAAAAGGAATGCCAAGGCTAACGAATGAGCATTTAAGTAACGAGATAAATCTTGTAAAGCAAGAACTTGAATACTTAAAAAAGAATCAAGATAAAATGCAAGCTGATCTTTCTATGATTAAAGAAAGATTATTGAATCCTGATGAAGGTACTATAGCTAGAGTAAATAAAAATACACAATTTAGAAAATCGACTACTAAAGTTTTATGGTCGATATGGATAGCACTTATTGGTATATTAACTAAAATGATATTTTGGGATTAATTATGAAAATACAAGACCTTATAAAAGAAGAAGTACAAAAGATGTTAGAAGCATCTATTACTAAAGGATTTAGAAAAGCGGTAGAAGCTTTACAAGATGTTCAATTAAAACAACAAAAGTTAAGAAAAGCTTTTGTAGCAGAAACTAATCCTAAAAAGAAAGAAAAGCTTAAACAAGCATTAATTAAAATGCATAAAATTGTTCAGAAAGCAGAGCTTGATTTCAACAGAGCTATATCGAATGAACCGGTAGATTTAGGTGAAACTAAAAGTGCACCTTCTGGCCATTATTTTACTAAAAGTGGTAATGTAGTGAAAGGTAGATTAACTAAAGATGCAAGAGCTAAAGGAGCTAGGAAAAGCGATCCTAAAGATAAACAAAGATCTAAAGTACCACCAGCAACTCAAAGAAACGAAGAAGATGTAAATGAATTAGATGTAAGAAAAACACATGGTGATAGAAGAATAGAAAATCCTAAAACAGGTAATGATATAAAATTAAGAACAGCATTAAAAGCTAAAAAAGGATCTCAGGTTTACCAAACAGCGAGAAAAATTTATAATAGATTAAAAGACGAGGAATAATAATATGAAAAAGTTATGGAAAATTTTATTGAGTATAGGAGCAGTTATAGGTGGAATATTTGTATTAACTGCTGGTAAAGGTAACAAAAAAGAATTTAAAAAAGATCTTAAAGATAACAAGAAAAAAATAAAAGACGTAAAAGGTAAAACTAAAAAAGCTAAACAAGAAAAGAAAAAAATAAAAGAAAAAATAATTAAGCAAGATAAAAAAATAAAAGATACTAAAAAGAAAGTAAAATCAACTAAATCAGCTAAAAAAACTATATCTGATTTCGAAAAAAAATATAGGAGCAAAAAATAATGAAAAAATTTTTATACGTTTTAGGATTTATATTACTAGCTTCTTGTGCTGCTCCTAAAAAATGTTGTGGTCAAGATAAAATAGTTAAAATACCTCAATCTGAACTAGATGCTTTTTTTCTAGCAGTTGATACTTTACAATACCAAGATTCAATAAAAACTATACTTATAGCAGATTTAGAATTACAGTTACTAAATAAAACTAACTTAAATTTTAAAAACGAAACTATTATTTTAAATCAAGGATATGAGATCGATATGTTAAACGATCAGATTAAACTTTATGAAGATAGGTTAAAAATTACTGATGCTTGGTATAATAAAAGATGGTTCGGTATTGTTTGTGGTGTAGTAGGAACATCAACTGCTATTTATCTTGCAGGACAAATTCAATAATATTATTTTTATATATTTATATATAGATGGCAAAAGATTTAAAACAAATAGTAGCTAGTGAATATTTAAAGTGTGCGAAAGATCCTGTACATTTTATGAGAAAGTATTGTAAAATTCAACATCCAACTAGAGGTAAAATTAATTTTGATCTATACCCTTTTCAAGAAAAAGCATTAACTACATTTAAAGATAACGATTATAATATTATTTTAAAATCCCGTCAGTTAGGTATATCAACTCTTACTGCAGGATATACATTATGGGGTATGATATTTAACGCTGATTTTAACGCATTAGTTATAGCAATCAAGCAAGACACTGCTAAAAATTTAGTAACTAAAATTAGAGTTATGCATGAAAATTTACCTTCATGGTTACGGGGTCAAGTTTTAGAAGATAATAAATTATCGTTAAGGTTAAAAAATGGTTCACAAGTTAAAGCTGTTTCATCATCTCCTGATGCAGGTAGATCTGAAGCACTATCATTACTTGTAATCGATGAGGCAGCATTTATTGATGGTATAGATGATATATGGACTTCTGCTCAACAAACTCTTGCAACTGGTGGTAGATGTATTGCATTATCAACACCTAATGGAGTTGGTAATTGGTTCCATAAAGAATGGGTTAAAGCTGAAAACGGTGAAAATAAATTTAGTACTATAAGATTACACTGGACTGTGCATCCTGAACGAGATCAATCTTGGAGAGATGAACAAGATGTAATACTAGGTACCGACCAAGCAGCTCAAGAATGTGATTGTGATTTTATATCATCTGGTAATTCAGTTATACCGGGCCCGCTTTTAGATTGGTATAAAAATAATATGTGTCAAGAACCAGTTGAAAAGAGAGGTCATGATAATGCTTATTGGGTATGGGAATATCCTAATTATACAAAAGATTATGTAGTTGTAGCTGACGTCGCTAGAGGAGATGGAGCTGATTATTCTACTTTTCACGTAGTCGATATCGAAACAGTAACTCAAGTAGCTGAATATAAAGGTCAATTAGGAGTAAAAGAGTTTGGTAATATGTTAGTAAATGTTGCTACTGAATATAATGAAGCATTGTTAGTAGTTGAAAATGCTAATATTGGATGGGCAGCTTTACAACCAGCTATCGATAGAGGATATCGTAATTTATATTATACGTATAAACATGACGGGGTAGTTGATCCTGAAATTCAACTAAAGAAAGGTTATGACATGAAAGATAAATCTCAAATGGTACCAGGCTTTACAACATCTGCACGAACTAGACCGCTTTTGATTTCAAAGCTTGATATTTATTTTAGAGAAAAAGCGTGTGTTGTGCGCTCTAATAGATTAATTGATGAACTATTTGTTTTTGTTTGGAGAGGATCTAGACCCGAGGCACAATCTGGGTATAACGATGATTTAGTAATGGCATTTTCTATTGCTATGTATATTCGCGATACTGCTTTAAAATTAAGGAATGAAGGATTAGAACTTAATAAAAGAGCTATAGGATTAATGGGTACTAACACATCATATAACGGAGTTTACACGCCTAAATCTGATCCTAATGATTCATGGAATATGGATTTAGGGAATAACAAAGAAGATTTAACATGGTTACTTTAAGGAGAAATAAAAATGGCAGATAAATCATTTTTCGGACGACTACAATCACTATTTTCTACTAACGCTATAGTAAGAAGAGTAGGTGATAATAAATTAAAAGTTATAGATATTAATAAAATACAATCTAATAGTGGATTAGCTACTAATAGATTAATCGATAGATATACTAAACTACACGCATCATTAAATAATTTAACATACAATCAATATCAAAACTATCAAGTATTAAGATTAAATTTATTTACTGATTATGAATCAATGGATGAAGATTCTATAATTTCTTCCGCTCTAGATATATACGCAGATGAATCAACTATAAAAAATGAGTTCGATCAAGTGCTAACTATTAAATGTCCTGATCAAGATATTCAAAAAATATTACATAATTTATTTTATGATGTATTAAACATTGAATTTAATTTATGGCCTTGGATTCGTAATATGTGTAAGTATGGTGATTTCTACTTAAAACTAGATATTACTGAAAAATTAGGAGTAACTAACGCTGAACCTATTTCAACTTACGAAATGGTTCGTGAAGAAGGTACTGATCCAGCTAGACCAGAATATGTAAAATTTGTACATGATATTAGTATGGCTGGGCAGAGTTCACAAGGCGGTCAAACAACTAGAAAAGATCTTGAAAACTATGAGGTAGCTCATTTTAGATTATTATCTGATACTAACTTTTTACCTTATGGTAAGTCAATGCTTGAAGGTGCTAGAAAAGTTTGGAAACAATTAACTCTTATGGAAGATGCGATGATGATTCATAGAATTATGCGTGCTCCCGAAAAAAGAGTATTTAAAATAGATATAGGTAATATACCTCCTAATGAAGTAGATAACTACATGAGACAAGTTATCGATAAAATGAAAAAAGTACCTTATATAGATCAAACTACAGGTCAATATAATCTTAAGTTTAATATTCAAAATATGATGGAAGATTTCTACTTACCTGTAAGAGGTGGTCAATCAGGAACTGAAATTGATTCTTTAGGTGGTATGGATTTTGGTGGTATAGACGATGTTGAATATTTAAGAAATAGAGTTTTTGCAGGTTTAAAAATACCTAAAGCATTTCTAGGTTATGATGAAACTACTGAAGGTAAAGCTACATTAGCAGCTGAAGATGTTAGATTCGCAAGAACCATAGAACGTATTCAACGTATAGCAGTTTCTGAACTTACAAAAATAGCCATCGTTCATTTGTACTCGCAAGGGTATACTGACGATAAATTAGTTGATTTTGAACTTGGACTTACAAATAGCTCTACAATTTATCAACAAGAAAAATTAAATTTATGGAAAGAAAAAGTAGATCTTGCTAGAGATATGAAAGATAATAAAATGCTATCAGAAGATTGGATTTACTCTAACATCTTTAATATGAGTAAAGAAGATGTTGATAAAGAAAGAGCTAGTGTTATTGAAGATATAAAACAAACATTTAGAAAAACTAAAATTGAAGACGAAGGTGAAGATCCAGCACGAAATCCTAAAATACAAGCTGATGATGAAGAAGATACTTTTGAATCTTCTACGAATCCAGTAGGTAGACCACCAGAAGGTACTAAATATGGTACTCAAGATCACGTAAGAGGCGCTGATCCGATGGGTAATAAAACTAAAAATCGTGATTTCTTCAATAGAGATAGAAGTATAAAACATACATATAAAGAATCAATGGAATCCTTACTTAAAAGTATGGACAAAAAGAAGAAAACTACACTCTTAAGTGAAAATAATTTGCTTAATGATGATTCTTTATAAGTAACTTGATATTTATATAAGCATAGATGTATATATTGGAATAAAAATATGGCAAACATAAAGCATAATAAAATTAAAAATATTGGAGTGTTGTTCGAGTTACTTACTCGTCAAATTACATCTGATACTATAAACGGTATCGAAAAATCTCCTGCTATAACAATTGTAAAGGAATTTTTCAATAAAAATAGCTATTTAACTAAAGAGCTAAACTTATATAAAGCTTTACAGAAGCAAAAATATAAAAATAATAATAATGCTGATAGATTTATTGATTTGGTTGTTAATGAACATAAAAAATTATCTTCTTCAAAATTAAATAGAGAAAAATACAATTTAATAAAAGAAATTAAGACAAACTATAAATTAGACGAGTTTGTAAAATCTCATATTCCTAATTATAAATTAAATGCATCAATATATACATTACTAGAAAGTAAAAATATTAAAAAAGTTCAAAATCCTTCAGCTATAATGAAAAGTAGATTTTATTTAACAGAACATATATTGGATAAGTTTGGTAGTACTAAAAATAACAAAGATAAAATTATTAAAGAGTATACTAAACAGGATGAAGATTTAAGATTATTATCATATAAAATTTTACTAGAAAAGTTTAACAGTAAATATGGCAAATTAAACGTTAAACAAAAAAACCTATTAAAAGAATACATTAACAATATTAATAATAACTCTTCGCTAAAAAAATATTTAATAAGTGAAATAACTATAGTTAATAAAGCTATCGGATTATTAAAAAATAAAGTATCTAATAACGTAGTAAAGATAAAACTTAACGAAGTATCTCAACAGTTAAATCTTATTAAAAAAGAAAATAAGATAAGAGATAAACATTTAGTATCAGTTTTACGCTCGTATAATTTAATTAAGGAGTTAAGACATGTCACTAAATAAATTATTAGAAAAAAAATTAAAAGAAGTTGAAGAAGAAATAGAAGAAATATCTGTTACTGGTGGTGGTGAAGCATATAATACTAAATATGCATTTGGTGATTTAGATGATGAAGATATAGAAAAGTCAGGCTATAAAAAAGTTAAAGAATCTAAATTTAAAACTTTTGCAAAAGCTAGCTTTTTAAACGAAATTTCTTATAAAGACTATAAAAATAATTCTGATTTTTCAGCTAAACAAAAAGTTAATAAATCTATTAAAGAAGTAAGTAGTAAACTTTTTAGAATTGAAAGAATTATTAATCAAAATATAAAATTAAAAACTGAAGAAGGTATAGATAATAAACAGTACTGGAAATCGACTAGAAAGAATTTATATAAAATATCAGAACGAATGATGCGTATAAGTGAGAAGTTGAGAAAATTTTAATGAAAGATCTTTTAAAAGAAAATATGACTATTGAAGAAGTAAGAAAAATTATTCGTAATGAACTTGCTCGTATATTTTTTGATCTTTATAGAAAAAGAAGTACTTGGGAGAGAATGAAATGAGTAAAACTTTATTAATTGATTATACTCCATTTGATATATCACCTCAAATGATTACTGAGTCTGAACAAAAGAATAATGGTCGTGTAATTGTTTCAGGTGTACTTCAAAGAGCAGGCTCTAAAAATCAAAATGGTAGAGTTTATCCTAAAGATATTCTTATGCGAGAAGTTAATGAATATAAAAAAGTTCAAATTGCTGAGAGAAGAGCGTTAGGGGAATTAGATCATCCTGATACTTCAGTAGTAAATTTAGCTAATGCATCACATAATATATTAGATGTATGGTGGAATGGAGACGATGTAATGGGTAAAGTAGAAGTACTACCAACTCCATCAGGAAACATTCTTAAAGAACTTTTAAGATCAGGAATAAAGCTTGGTATTTCATCGAGAGGTCTTGGTTCAGTTAAACAAATTAGCGAAGATACTGTTGCTGTTCAAAACGATTTCGAATTAGTATGCTGGGACTTCGTAAGTAATCCGTCTACCCATGGAGCATTTATGAAACCTATAAATGAATCTGTAACAAGAAAAGTAAAAAAAGATAAATATTTTAAAGTAAATAATATTATTAGTGAAATGCTTTGTGATCTAACTTGCAAATGCGCATTACCTAATTAGGAGTAGATAAATGAAACTAAAACAGATATTAAAAGAAAGCAATAAAGAAGCTTTCAATAGATCTCTTACAAGTGAAGAGAAAAAAAGTATTATGGATGCTGTATCTAAATTTAATGATTTTGGTGCTAAAGTTTATAAGACTAATGAAATAAAAGATATGGTTGAAGCTATAAAAAATATGACTAAAGGTGCATCTACTTTAGCTTTACAAGAAACAGGTGACTGGTTTGATGCAGTAACCGTAAAAAGAGATATGTCTGAAGTTAATAAATCTACTAAATTGTTTGAGAAAGCTGCAAAAGAATTATCTACTCTACAGCAAAGACTTGAATCAGTATTTGAAGATATAGGTCACAAATTAGGTAAGTATTATGATATATCAGAAGCTTTAGATCCTGTAGGTAAAGAAGATGGTGATATAGATAATGATGGTGACGAGGATGAGTCTGACGAGTATCTAGCAAAGAAAAGAGCAGCTATTACTAAAGCGATTAAAAACGAAACTAAATTAAGCGAAGCTGCTCCTAAAATGAAAACTAGCAAAGAAACTGAAAATATTAAAAAAGTTTATCTTGCAACTTCAGGTCTTAAAAAAGCAGGTGGCTCAGGTAGATACGGAAAAGAGTTTGAAGCTGCAAAGAAAAAAGCTCTTAAAGCTATGAATGACATGTTAACATATTCTAGAATTGGAGGTTAATAATGAAAGAAGCTAAACTAAGAAAAATTATATCTGAAGAAATTAGATTTCTTTTATCAGAAAGATTTGGGTCTAAAAGATTACAATCTTTAGTTAATGGTATGTCTAAATGGGAAAAAAGAAACTTTCTACAAGCTGGTGTTAAAACTGGGTTAGATTGGAACTCAATTACTGATGCTGATATTACAAGAGTAGCGAAAACTCCTGCTCAATTATACGGCAAACAAGGTATATATCTTATTTTAGCTTTAAAAGATTTCGACTTTAAAGAATCTGGAAGTTATGGTTGGAATAGAAAAATTAAAAAAGGTCAAATGATCGGAATGATGGTTGGTGGTAAAGTAGCATATATAACTAAAAATGGTATAGGTTCTAAATCTACGTATGGTAGTTCAGGTAAAGTAGGTTTAGATATGAAAGGTGCTAGAAGTGTTAGAGGTATGTCTGAAATGCCTCATATAGTATTTCAAATAAATTATGAAGATAAAAAAGATGCATTAAAAGATAAACAAAAAATGCGTGCTAATCAGAAATTTGGTGCTACAGCATTTCAAACACCCAAACAATTTAAAGATGCTAATATAGCTAGATATAAAAAAGCTCTTGAGCAATCAGCTGATAAGGGTGAAAAGATACATAAGATGGTGTTAGCGGCTGTTGCCCATTCTAATAAACTTGTTGAAAAAGCATTGAAAGAAATGCAACTAGATAGATACGGTAATATTGGAATTGAAATAGGCGGTAAAATAGAAGAACTTCAATCTGTAACTAGATTACAAGATTCAATTCTTGATAGTTACAGTAGATATACTAGCTACGATAAACAGTCGAAAGGTGAAGAAGGATATGGTAAAGAGTATTATGCTGAACAAAGAGCATCTTATGCACTACAAATAAAAAAGTATGTCAATAGAATGCTAAAAAATAATTTTAATAGATATTAATAATATGTTGGTTTTTTGTATATTTTTTCTTATATTAAGGTAATATTAATCGTTTAACTAAAAATAATGCATATGCAAAAAAATTATGAAGGAGGACAAGGCCCTCCTAAAAAAGCCTTTCGAAGAAAAAGATGGTCTAGACAAGACTTTTATTTACCAGGTAATCCAAGAGGAGTTAAAGTACCTGACAATTCACCCGGAGCTTTAGAAAAAAGTTTACGTTATCTTAAACGTCAGATGAAAGATGCTGATGTTATAGGTAAGATGAAATCTAAACAAGAATATATAAAGCCGTCTGCTAAACGTAGAAAAGAAATGCAAGACGCTATCAGAAAGCAACAATTAAGAGAAAAAATCTCTAAAGAGTATTGGAAAAACTTTACATGGATAGTCCCTGACTCTAAAGCAGCAGGACCTGATTTACCTGAATAATTTAAGAAACCCGAATTTTTTTCGGGTTTTTTATTGTTTAAATATTTATGTATATATTTATATGTGTACAAAATATACTATCTTTCTATATAGTATTAGATACAAATTAATATCTATTAAGATTCCTAATAATCTTATTTCCACATTTTAAAATTTATTGGAGATTAACTATGTCAAAAGACTTGTTAAAAGAAGCGATTGCTGATGCTAAAGCTGTTAGAGAAACTGCTATTGCTAATGCAAAACTTGCTCTTGAAGAAGCTTTCACACCTAAACTTCAATCTATGTTATCTGCTAAATTGCAAGAAGATGATATGGAGGATGATGAAGATCTAGAAGATGGACATCACGAAGCTATGAGAGGTGATACTGAAGAAGGTGGTCATGAACCAGAAGAAGGAGCTCACGAAGAAGGTATGCACGATGAAGATGAAACTGAAGAAGGCATGCGTGAAGAAGATGAGGACGAAGCTGAAGAAGGCATGAGAGAAGAAGATATGGATGATGATAAAGAAGAAGGTATGAGAGAAGAGGATATGGACGATGAAGAAGATGACCTTGATTTAGAATCAATCATAAAAGAACTCGAAGGCGATGATGAAGATGAAGCTGAAGAAGGAATGCGTGAAGCATCTGATTCAACTGATATCGGAAAAGGCGATAACAAAATGGATCAAGTATCTGGTAAAGATCAAGATGATCCAGGTAAAGGTAAGCTTAAAGAAGAAGAGGAAGATGAAACTGAAGAAGGTATGCGTGAAGATCTAAATTTAGATGAAATCATTGCATCACTTACTGAAGAGGATGAAGATGATAAAGAAGAGGGTATGCATGAAGAATTAGCTGAAGCATACAAAACTATCGAATCATTGAAAGACACACTTCAGGAAGTAAACTTGTTAAATGCTAAATTATTATTCTCAAACAAATTGTTTAAGGTTAATAACTTAAGTGAGTCGCAAAAAATGAAAGTTATCGAAACTTTCGATAGAGCGTCTAACTTAAGAGAAGTTAAATTAGTATATACTACTTTAGCTGAATCATTTACAGGCAAAACTGTTTCAAAGAAAGGTTTAACTGAAGGACTTGCTTCTAAAAAATCAAATTCAACTGCACCGAAAGGTCAGATTGTAGAATCAAATGGAATGGCTGATCGAATGAAAAGATTAGCTGGTCTATTGTAATTATTAACGTATAAGAAATAAGGAGACAAATAATGTCACAAGAAATTTCAAATTTATTGAACGATGCTCAATCAACTTATAGACAACAGTTGAATGAGACAAAGAAGTACGTTACTAAATGGGAAAAAACTGGATTACTTGAAGGAATCGAAAAAGATTATGAAAAGCATAATACTGCTATTCTATTAGAAAACCAAGCTAGAGAGCTAGTAACTGAGAACTCTAAAATTGGATCTGCAGGTTCAGAAGAGTGGAACGGTGTTGCACTTCCATTAGTAAGACGTATCTTCGGCGAAATATTCGCAAAAGAGTTCGTTAGTGTACAACCAATGAACTTACCATCTGGTCTAGTATTTTATCTAGACTTTAAGTATGGAACTAACCGAGGTAAGCAAACTTTAGGTACTGATGTAATGGGTGATACTTCATCATCATCTACACCAACTGGCGGTCTTTACAGATCAGCTACTGACGGTAAAGGTGCAAAATCAGGATATACTTTAGGTAAAGAAGTTAAAGCATTTAAATTAGCTGATGGTTCAGGAACTGCATTCGGTACTGGTGTTACCCCTGCAATTTCAGACAATACTACTATATCTATTGCTACTTCAAACTTAACTAATGCTGATACTGATCTTGCAGGAGCTTTCTTCCTACAATCAGGTTCAGGTGCTATCTTAACTGATAATGCAGTAGTAAATGGATCAAATATTGACTTTACTGCAGCTACAAATATCGCTGTATCATCATCTATAAACGTAGTATACTACGAAATATTTAATGATGCAACTAATGGTGCTGCTTTAAGAGGTGATTTTGAAGATACTAACGGTGGTAATCCTGATAAAGGTGATGCTAACGATTTAGATATCCCAGAAATGAATGTACAGTTAAGACAAGAAGCTCTTGTTGCAAAGACTAGAAAACTAAAAGTTGTATGGTCACCAGAATTTGCTCAAGACTTAAATGCTTATCACTCAATTGATGCTGAAGCTGAATTAACTTCAATGTTATCTGAGTACATCTCGATGGAAATCGATATGGAAATTTTAGCAATGTTAGATAAAGCTGCTTTACATACAGGTGAAACATTTGTATTGTCTGGATCAGCTGAAGGGTATGTATCTGCTGCATTAGCAAATGGTACAGCTAGATATGACTTTGGTACTTGGGTACAAACTTTAGGTTACCAAATGCAAAAAGTATCTAATCAGATTCATAAATCTACAATGAGAGGTGGTGCTAACTTCGCAGTTATGTCACCTGAAATTGCTGCTATTATTGAAGCAATGCCAGGATTTGGCGTTGATACTGATGGTACTGCAAATCAGTTTGCTGCAGGTGTAACTAAAGTAGGTCAGTTCGCTAATAGATATACTATCTATAAGAACCCTTACAGAACTACAGCTGATGGTATATTAATGGGATTCAGAGGTAACCAGTTCTTAGAAACAGGTGCTGTATATGCTCCATATATTCCATTAATTATGACTCCACTTGTGTACGATCCAACTAACTTTACACCAAGAAAAGGTGTAATGACTCGTTACGCGAAGAAAGTTGTAAGAAAAGAATTCTTTGGTAAGATTGCGGTGACTATTCACTAATATTCTTTCTGAATAATTTAATATTAAGAGCCCTCTTCGGAGGGCTTTTTTTATGGATATATACGTAAATAATGATATTTATTATAAATAAGGGGTAAGATATGGGATTACAATTTTCTAATGAACGTGATAAAAATAATAAAAAAGGTTACAGATTTTTATTATCTTTAAACGATGAACAAAAGTCAGCTAAAGCTGAAATCTTAAATAACACTATATCAATAATCTTAGGTAAAGCCGGCTCGGGTAAGACCTTGTTAGCGTGTCAAATAGCACTCCAGGAAGTCCTACAAAAAAGAAGGAAAAAAATAATTATTACCCGGCCGACTATATCCAAAGAAGATCTAGGTCATCTACCTGGAAATATGGAAGAGAAAATGTCTCCATGGGTAGCTCCTATATACGGTAATATGTATCAGCTTTTAAGAAGAGAGCGTGTAGATAAAATGATAAAAGATGGTCAGATAGAAATAGTACCTGTATCATATATGAGAGGTAGAACGTTTCTAGATGCTGCGGTAATAGTTGATGAATGTCAAAACTTAGATCACGAACAAACATTAATGATACTACAAAGAATCGGGCTAAATAGTAGAATGATGTTTTGCGGTGATTCACAACAAGTAGATTTAAAACGAGGAGGTGATAGCGGTCTAAAATTTTTATCTTCAGTAGAAACTGTTAACGGATTACATACAATTGAATTATTAGAAAATCATAGACATCCAATATTAGATGATATTTTAAAGGTATATAAAGAAAAACAAGCTAATTAACTTATTTCTTGATATTTATTAGTACAGAAAACTAATAATAGGAGATAAGTATGGCAGCAGGAAAATACTCTTTTACTATCGAACAAGGTACTACTCATGAATTTGAAATTCAATGGAAAGATTCAAATGGGTTACCTGTTGATTTAGCAGGATATGTAGGTAAAATGCAGATTCGAGCGTCAAAAGGCGGTACAAATTTTATTTCATTATCTTCAAGTTTATCAGGTATACAAACGGAAACATCTAATACAGCATTTTTAAATTTATCAGGCAGTAATGGTCAACAACCACTATCTTCTGGTTCGATAGGAGTATATATTGGTCATGAGAAAACTAATACTTTAGATTTCGACGAAGCAGTATATGATATAGAATTAACTAGTAATCAACATAGGTTTAGAGTTCTTGAAGGAAAAGTAAAATTAAGCAAACAGGTAACTCAAATATAGGAGAAGAACGTGAGCACTACCGTAATTCAAAATAATACAGTAACTGTTACGCAAGATGCTACTAAAACAGTTGTTATTAATTCACCTGGACCTAAAGGTGATCCTGGTACTATCGAAGATAATACAGGTGGTACAATAAGTGGTAATTTAATCATAAATGGAGTTACTACAGCATCAGGTGATATAAGTGCAAGTGGAGCAATAACAGCAAATGGGTTTAATACTGTT
>CETN01078782.1_pt1 | contig 15068 bp, 18 predicted proteins | sample 531301 | NCBI WGS metagenome assembly CETN01 (sample SAMEA2622656, study PRJEB7988) | marine metagenome | isolation source: saline water (ENVO:00002010), including
TATTCGTTGTGTACTCAAATATGATTAATTAATCGTTGGGGTACCGTACACATTTCTGTTCCTGCGTGGTCGATCCCATCGCTGCATCCTCTTCCTGTCGTCATCTCTAGTCAGATAACGTCGCCTCAACTGAGCCAACAACAATGCTGCTCGCCTCTCGTACAACTGACTCTGTGTCGTATCTTGCATTTGCAAGAACATGTCTTGTAACGTCATATACACAAGGACAACATGATATTGACGAGGTATGACTGGAGCGTCATTGTCGGCAATCAAATCCTTGGGACGATAATGATATCGAATATGAATGTTCTTATCTGTATCTGGAGTATACCAAAACCGAACATATTGAACCGGCCCAGAGTCCTCAAATCGTAAAACATTTGTTGAGTTGGAAAACCGAAAGTCAGGATTAATTTGATAGCTGAACGCCTTCTTTGGATGAAGTTCTTGATCAGTAAAAACCAAACTGTTGCTGTCTGCCGACCCAACCAACATCCATTTACCATCATTGGTTACATCTCTACGATATATCAGTTTTGCCATTCCACTGTCTGTTCTCGTCAATGATGATGCTGTTGCAAAAAAACCAGTGTTATCTAAATTTCCCAACGAGATAATTGGTTGATTTGGACCCGTTGGATTAGCTACGGCACCAGTGGTGACGCTTACCGGAAGAGACGGTGGTGATTCTCTTCCTTCTCGATATATCGTGTACTTGTACTCATACGTCGTGCTCCCCAACAAATTGTTGGCAGTAAAGGCACCAGAATTAACGGTTATGAATGTCGGTGTGTTCAAAGGAGGGTCATCTGTGATATGCTCATCTTCAACAACTGCAGAAGAATCACCCGTGTTGTCTGCATCCAAATAAGCAAACTCCTCTCTTCTGCGATTGACGTACAACAGCTTACCCCTGTCTGCATCCCGGTCGGTAAAAGACAGCACCTCAATGCAGTCTCTTGGAAGGGCAAAACGTTGATACGTAATCTTCCAGTTGAACACAGTGGAGCCATCTGCCGTGCCGTCCCAATCATCATCAATGAAGAAATGAAATGTCGAAGGATTAGAAGAAGTGTCCTCCTCAACTCGGATAATTGTAAATTCTTTGCTTGTTGTTGTGTTCGTTAAGGTTTGCGACTCCATCTGAAGATTTGGAGTAAAACCTACTGCTGTGACCTTTCTCGCATTGGTGGCACTTGTAACCTGTATACCTGGACCCGTTGAGCTTCCCTCGATGGCTTTTCGCAAGGTAATTTCTCTTTCCTTCTGCAAAAACAACCAATGAGCAGAGTCGCATAGCTCCTGATATCGATCGTTTAATCGACGGACAACAGAGTCTCTGTACTGCTGCAAGTCCGGAAAGTAATCCATCTGGTCAAATATACGCTGTCGTATCTCAGATACATTCATTTTTACTCTCCAATTGAAAAAGGGGATGGCAAGCCACCCCCTCCGTTATTCACTAGACTTCTTGATTTTTATTAGTAACTCAAAGGATTGAGCAACATAACATTGGCTTTATTGCTTGAAGCATTTCCAAGAGCAATCGCAAGAGGCTTGTTCGTATCTGCATCTGAAGAAGGTATTAGATCCAACCGACCACCAGTTGAAGAAGGGAACACATGTAAACCACTTGTTGACCCTGTTGCCACATTAGCTTTTTCGAAAATACCTGAAACTTGTACTTGCACAATAACGCTTTCACCTACAGTATCATTTACAGATGCAGTTATAGTTTCCGCAACAATTCCTACACACAACAGTTCTGTTGTTGCTGAGGCTAGTTTTATTACATTTCCAGTTCCAAAAGAACTGAGAATGTCAGTTCCACCAACGTTAGCAGAAGCAATCTGCAAAGCCACTGCGTCGCCTTTGGTGTAAGTAACAGCAGAACCGCTGTCGGTAGAAAAACCGATCATCCGTATAATTCTCTTAGGCTGTACACTTGTATTCGCTTTAAATCCACCAGAACCATCTTTACGAGTTCCAATTCCATCAATTTTGTTTGGGTAGTTAGCCATTTTCTTATTCTCCTAAGATTATTCTAATTAAAAGGTTTCTGCGTCAGCAATAACAGCGGAAGATCCAAAGTTTTCAGCCCAGAGTTGACCTCTAACCAATACTTCAGCTACGCGTACATTGTATCCGTTACCAACATTGGCGAAATCACTCATGCTGAAATAACCATCGCGGATTACTTTTGACCAACAAACGTAAATAGCATTTAGATCCAAGATGTACATACTGTGTCGTTGACCAGCTTGCGCACTGTAGCTACCCAAGAAGGTTGATACGTGAGCAGGAATTCCAGAAATCATCAGGTTCATATTTGCACCGTCGATCTTGTCATCATTGTCCATAATCATGTACCGCTCATTCGCTTGTAGAGTCCTTTTGTAGTTCTCAAGCGACTTTTCTGAACAAATTACGGTAAGCCCCGCCAAATCGTCAGTTGCGCGTGCTTTGGCTTTGATGATTGTACGATAAATACTACTTAAACCAGAAGTATTAAATGAACCACCTACATCTGCAAATTGATTGTTTGCACCTGGCAAAGCAGCGAAGGTAGCTTTGGAGAAACCACCGATGACGTTGTTTTGAGAACCAAAAGCAACAGCTTCAAGGAATCCATCACCGTTGACTGTACCTTCCAAGGTATGCCAATCATCATACTGACTTACAGATCCACAAAGAATGTGCTCTTCGAAGTCACGCTTGGCTTTGTTCATTACCGCCTTAGCGCGTCGAGATGCCAATTCGATTGTTTGTAAATCACCACCATTAAGGTCTTCTTCAACTGCAGAGATACCAATCGGATAGCTAACCTCAGCAGGAGTCAAAACCAACGGAGTAAGAACTCCACTGAACGACAGATTCATTTGCTCATATCCAGTCTGTCTTTTTGTAGCAGAACTGTGATTACCGGTAGAGAAAGCCCCTATCCATTTGTGTCCAGATCCTTTGCTTGGTTGTCCCTCTCCGTGAACGCGAGCTTGCTCAGCCAGAAAAGGAGTTACGACGTGACGCAAGTCACGAGCTTCTTTTGCCGCTTCTATCGAGGTAGCCGAGAGAAGCTCATTATCTACTGTTAAAGTTGTAGTAGCCATTTGATTACTCCATAAAAATTTTATCTACGAGACTTCTGTTGAGCGCGTAATTTTTTTAACGCAGACGGGTTGTCTCGTAAATACATTATACGAGCAGAGGCTCCACGTACACCGTTATAGCCACGTTCTGTAACCCACTTTGGTACAGGGTCACCAGAATCGTTAGAGGAAGATACTGTACTTCTCGCAACTTGTCGGGCACTTTCGCTTCTTTTCAATCTGTCCTTAGCAGTCTGTTTTTCTCGCTCTTTCAACATTCTGTCTCTTTCTACAAGCGCATAAGCGTCTTCCAAAGAGATAGCTGTGCCTGAATCTCTTCTCGTTTGCATTAAATCACGAACCTGAGTTTTAAAGCCTTTGTCCTCCATTTGAGGATGTTCAGCGACAAAATCTTGATATCGAGCCATCTGTCTTGCACGAGTAGCACTTTCTTGAATGGGCTGTTGAAAGCTCCTCATTGCCTCAGCAACGCCTTTCTTAATTCTTTGCTCAATCCCTTCAGGAGACAGTGGATCCTTCATCTCTTCTTCTGGAGTGTCAGCCGCCTTCAAATACTCTTGAAACTTTGGATCCAACAAAACCTGATTTAATTGAGCACGATTGCGAATAACTACTCGGTTCTGCTCTTTTAATTCTTCGTATTTTTTGTCCAACTGCTCGTTTCTAGAATTAATCTTCTCTTCCAATTCACGCACTCGACGACGCTCTGCGGCTACCATATGCTTGAAAAGACCTTTCATCGAATCTGGAAGATTGCGAATGGTCTTCTCGTCTAACGTTTCCAACAAAGCTTCACTCGGTTCGTCCGGAAAATCTCCAAACGCGTCCAGTAAACCATCAAGTTTGGATGGGCTAGAACTCGCCTCAGCAACAGGAGCTTCTGTCGTTTCAACAACAGGAGTCTCTACGGCTACCGCTGTTTCAACGGCAGGGGTTTCTTCGGCTACCGCTGTTTCAACGGCAGGGGTTTCTATAGGGGTTTCAGCTACCGCTGTTTCTGCGGCAGGGGTTTCTACTGGGGTGTCGTTCATTTTTACCTCATTACATCATGTTCATAATTTCTTCGTCTTCTGGAGACGGAGAGCCTGGCATGCGACCAGCTTCCATTTCAGCATCACTCATCGCTGGATCTTGCTCAGCAGGAGGAGCCTCGGGCCCAGCTTTCAATGCTTCATTCAGCTTCTTGTCTTTGCCCATTCGCTTGAAATTGGCAGCACCTTTGGACAGTGCAGTGTCAGACACCAAGTCTTCCGGTCGCATAATATATTTGTCAAATCCACCAAGTTGTGAAATAAAACCCATAATTACTGCAAATGGTACGTATACTTCAGCAGGAAGAGGAGCGTCAAGTTTCTTCTCTCCTTCCGGTGGGTTGTACTCAGCAGCAGCCATGTTTGGATCAATACCACCAACAAAAGCGTTCATTGCATCAGCAAACTTATCAATCGCCTTATAGGTGTAAGGCTTTTCCGGCATCGGTGCAGTAGCAGCAATCTGTTCGATTTGAGCTTGTTGTTCAGCCATCATCGGATCTGCTGGTGGTGCCCCTTCAGGCTGCATCTCTTGTTGTTCGTTCATTTCTTCTTGCATTTTATCCCTCATTAAATGGATCCACACCGGGAGCAATTCCTTGATCTCGATGCACGTGTTTTGGTTTCCAACCTTGATCTTTCTTTTTTCTGTATTCAGCGTATCCAGGATGATTGTCAATTCGATCCTGCATATCTGCTACAATTTTATCCGCTTCTGCGTTCTTTCGCTCTAGTTTTCCATAGTCGTCTGCAAAATCAATGTCCCCATCAATCGCAACAACCCCTCTCTTCTTGCACTCACGCTTTCGGTGTTCTTTGCTTTCCAACGTTATGCCCAACCCTCGATCAAAATACGGATATCTCTCCGTATCCTCAATCGCAGGAACCGATAAAAGGAAGTCCAAATCGAGGCTTCCACACTCTTCACAAGGATCAAACGTATCCATTAAAAATTCATCACCCTTAATGTACCCGTACGTCTCCCCTTCAAATCTGCATTGTCTACATCTGTAGTTCTTACAGACTAAATATTCTCTGATCATTGCGCGACCTCAATTGCTTCTAAAAGCATCTGTACAGCCTGTTGTTGCTGTTCTGCTGGAAGACCCTTTGCCTTCTCAATTACTTCCATCGCTTTGGGATCGTCAGCAAAAATCTGGCTCAAAGCTTCCAATGCTTGCTCAGGGGGTAACTGTTTGATCTGCTCTATGACCTCTTCCGGAGATGGCGCTTCACTTTGCTGGGTCTCCTCTGGAGGAGCTTCGGCAGGTTCCTCTTGAGCTTCTGGTGGAACCTCTTGTGGAGCCTCTTCGGCTTGCTGAGCAGCCTGTCCCTCAATGTAATCAAACGAAAGGTTTTTCGGGAACTCGAATTGCTCATGAATTGTTTTATACATTTCAATTGCCAACGTTGACATTGTACCCTGTGCTTGCTGGGCAACTTGTAGTAATTGCAATAGCTTGTCGGATAATTGCAAGATGTTATTTCGCATTTCGATCCGAGATAATGGAGAACGACCAGCTTCTGAAAATCCGATGTCAAAATCACTGTCTATGTCCTCCGCCATAACGTCTACTCGTTCTCCTCTGCTGTCTAACAAAACCAAGGAACGTTCCACTCTTGACTGCTCAGCGGTCTGACGTTCAGGCTCAACACGAGCAGCAAGATCAATGATGGATGAATCGTCTTCATCCAAATCATCGTCGTCTTCTTTTATTTCTTCTATCTTTTCGTGTCCGTATCCTTCTTCACCCAAACGCAAATGTTCTTCTTCTGTCTCCGCAAACTCAGCTTTGCCAGTTTCAGGATCATACATTTCGTGCGGCGTGAACTCCGGCTTCTCTTCAATTCCTTGTGCGTCTCTACGTTCCTCGAGTTCAGAATCGCTCAGTTCAATTCCTTGTTCGTCAATGTTTTGTTCTGCACCTTCTGAGTCTCCTGTGTCGTACAATGAAGCCACGTGTGCAGCCAAACAACGCTCAACGATACGTATCAAAAACAAGTCTCTTTGTTCTGCGTGACGACCAAACTCCGACTGAGTATGCCCCTCAATCGCCATAATCTCACTGGCTGTTGCCTTGGTTACTTGTCCAAGAGCAGAAGGAGAGATGGCCTGTGATCGATCAAAATCCGCTTCCGACAAACTCATAGAATTAAATATGTTACTACTCACAGGTCCGTGCATAACTGGGACAACAACGTTCCCTAGGTTACCTGCATACTGTTCGTCTACCTCTATAATGGAACCATCCTCACCACTCGACAGATTATCCATCGCGTCAGCATCCAAAGCTCCCTTCGGTGCCAAATACATACGTGCATCTCGTCTGGCTGACTGAGCCAAATACGAACGCATTGTATTCAGTTCCTTTTGTTGTGGAAGTAGCTGCTCAGCATACGCCAATCCTCGATACGGATACTCTGGTTCGTGTTCGAATATCAACGGCACAATATGAGGTAGGCTCTTCCCGTTTCCATCCACAAGTGGAAGAGGCCCAATATATACTGGTTTGTCTCCATCATAGCCATCCAGAACGTATATTTCCAAACGACCTTTGTATCTGGTTCCGTCGGTATCGTAGAAGTCATCAACCAAGTTACAGAACTCTAGAACTCGAACAAAAGCTGTCGAGTCATCGTCCGCATCTTGCTCCTTGTGACCGACTCTTTTCGAATTTGCCAGATAAGCTCCAAGATAATCGTCGCGAGCAACGCCACTAAGATCCTCCTCCAAACCGTACTTCTTAATGATTTCGGAACGAGGTTGGTAACTAACATGACCGACAAAACGAGCATCATCCCAGTCATGTACGTCGCTATCAAGAACCATCTCCCAATAAGGAAAAACGCGCATCCAAACACGGTTTAAACCCTCCTCAGCAGGGTCGTATCCAACTTTCGCTCCTGCTCCTTTGTACAACAACGCCTGTCGAGAAGCAGCCAAAATTCGCTCTCTCATTGTTGGCTGGTTAATCCAATCGTTGACAAGCATTTCAGCTTTTGCGGTGTCTCCCGTTGTATAAGGAGATTGACCAACAACAACCTTCATTCGTCTTGGATACAGGTTCGCCAAGTATCCCGTCAGCGCTGGCTTTATTCTGTTCACCTCTACTTGATCCAGCTTACTCATCTCATAAGTCGAGTTTAGATCCTCAGAACCTTCAATGTACCTCCAGAACCTTGTCGTATAGCTTGCCTTGGCCAAGGCCATATACGGCTGCTCATCGTCCATCCTAGCGTCGTGTGCTCTTAGGTGCTCCAGAACCACCTTTGGTGGCAATGAATCATCGCTGAAATCGTAACCTTTTATTTGATCTTTGTTCATGGCGTTCTCATCCTAATCTTGTCCATAGGGTTGCGTTTTTCACGCCTTAAGCGTGGACGGTGCCTCTCTTTGCCATTGAACCCTGGTAGACGACGCAACGCCCAAACAGCCAAAACAAAAGCATCCGCGTGGTCATCATGATAACCATCCTGACCCTCTATTCTACCACGTTCCTCTCTCACGTGCATCAACTCCTGTATCGTTTGGTGATCATTCAATTCAAGCCCATCACCATTCACCATCTGACGCGCAAAAGAGTAAGCAAGCTCCTTGTTGCCCTTGTGCGTCACCCAGTCTTTTCCCTTCGTATCCTTCCACACTGGGGTCGACTCCTGATACATCGATCTGATAACTACTCGACCTGCACCACCTGTGTTCGCTTCGCAAAGAACTCTCGCCCGATTGTAATATCGAGACAGATTATTTACCTCCAAAGCAAACCGATTCTCGCCACCTTGGTTCGTCGAAAACACAGCAACCTGCTCTCCATATTCGCTCATCACACAAGCCGTTGCAAAGTCTCCACCTGTACACCAACTGGGGTCTACACCGATTACATATTCAACATTTATTTCAGGCTCTCTATATACACGAAGCTCCGCCTTTTCGGAGGCTGGAAGCTCCTCTAAACGATTATTCAAATAGTCTGAGTCAAACCAAGACCCCTCCAATACAAGAAAGCCGTCTTCAATCGTCAGTGGGAACTCTCGACGGAACTTCCTGTCCCCCATACCCTCGACACCATAGATCATCTCGTGTCGCCAGTACAATTGACCCCAATCAAGACCAAATTTCTCACCCAATTGGTGCTCTTCCTCATTCGGCTCCCAATCTTTTGGAGGTGTTAATGTATATGTTCTGTGATCACTCCACCTCGAAAATAGAAACTTAATTGATTTGTTTCCCGTTCTCTCCGCCTCCTGAGCTATCAAAACACGCTCGTGGTAAAAATTACCCGGCCCGTTGGGAGTTGATACAATTACAATCTTGCTATCTGCTCCACCATGGAGAGTCGAACGGATACCCGACCAGACTTCTTCTGGATGCGGCCAGAAAGCCAACTCTTCTGCCACAAATCTTTGATATGTCCAACCACGACCGTGCGTGTCTCCTCGCGCAGTCATATGGTCGATCAGGGCATCCGTTCGCTCAGATACAAGTGTTTTATCATTTTGATTGATCTTAAATGGATTTGACTCCTTTAAGGTCTTGGGAAGATGATGAAAGTACGTACAGAACTTTTTGAATATTGATTTTGTTGTTTTGTTGTGGTCAGCAACAACAATCGTTCTCAAAGGCTTCTTCGCTGTAAACGTCCGATACCAAGTGTCAGCACAATTCGCTGTCGTTATTCCAATCTGACGAGGTTTGAGCACAACTATTGTCTTTACTTCAGGATCGTTTAGAGCCTCGATCAATGCAACTTGCTCCGAAAATGGATTGCGGAAATAAGACAAGTTTGCATCCGCATCCTCAAACCGCAAACGAGGTATGAATTGCTTTGGATCACTGAGAATAGCTTCTAATTCCACTCTTGTGTCCAACCGTTCTGTTCGGTGGAAGAGTCGAACCACTCCTCCATACCATTGTCCGTTATCTTCTCAGCCTCTCTTGCCTGAGATACCATCGAGATAACAATCTTAGTCGCGGCCAAGTCACCCTCCATCATCGCTCGCATCAAGCTCTTGTTCGCCTCAAACTCCAATGCCTTCAAATCTGATAAGGTCACGCCCCCGTGTTCTGGAAGAAGCTCTGACCACCAGTCCATGAAACCCTTGGTGCTCTCCCAATTTCTCCACTTAGATAGCGTTAACGTCGGTATCCTAGCAACCCACTCTCCAACCAAATACATCCCACTGTTATACAAGCTCCTCGCACTACGTCGAATCTGGACTTGCTCTTCACTCGGACAAAACTTCTTCTTTTTCATTACGACTCCCTTTTCAGGATCACACCGTAATCATTTATTCTGTTCTCTCGTAAAGCTCTTCTAGCTATCTCTTCTATCTGATCCTCCGTCTGACGAAGGTGAGCAGGCTTGCGACTGTTCTTTTCTTGCAGTCGCTGCCGCGCCTTGACCAAACGTAGTAATTGTTGAGGAGTGCTTTTCCGAGACATTATTTAGCCTTTCGCTTTGTTACTTTCTTTGTCGGTGTATCCTTATCAATTGTTGTACTCGACGTTTTTGCCGTCTGCAACTCAGTTATTAGACCAGCCATCATCTCTTGCATTGTATCCATCTGTGACCGCATATCCGTCAATTGCTGGTCCTGAGCAAGCAACATCTCGTCCTGCTTTGCAAGCTTCTCTTTGTACACTGTTACATCTACACTAGGCGGAGGCTCGACAACCTTGCTGTTTTGATTTGCTAACAATTCTCGGAACATCTTCGGTGTCAATTGTGACTCACTACTTCGTCTGATTCGACCCATATCATACTGCACATCTTCATTTCCTAAGATGTCCACAAATTCCATTCCGATGACCAAATGCTGTACATCTTCCTTGATCTCATTGGTCATTGGCTTACCGTCTTGATCCTTTCCAACAAACTTATTGCTTGTCTTCTCTACCACTTCGATCGAATACTCGTAACTGCACAACTCCCACTTCGCGTTTGGCTGTATCGCTGAACGAGAATCTATACACCACTCCAATAAACTCTCCAACATAAATACAAACGTCGGTGTGTCCACTCTACCAAGCATGTTCTGCAACCGATACGTCTGAACATACGTCCAACGTCTGTTGTGCTCAACAGACTTCTTGCTCTCCTCTGTCGTATGATGCTTCATTACATTGTCAATCATCTTTTTCATATATGACAAGTCCAGAATCTTAGACGTGATCGACGAAGTGTCCTTGCGCGTCGGCTCATTGTACTGACCATAACGTCGATTGCTCTTTCGGTAATTTTCAATAATCCCCATGTTTTCTCCTGAGATGTTTTAATTTGTCTCGAATCTGTTCAAGACGATCTTGACGCTCCGATTCGACCACTTGTTCCTGTGTCTCGCGGCGTAAAGCCTCTTCTTTTTTTTCCACTAAACGCTGCTTCTCTTCAAGCTCTAGCTGGCGCATTGCTTCTAGCTCTTCTGCTATCTCACGAGCCAAATCCTTCCGTAACGTCGACCGAGGCTTGATACGACGCTTGTCTTCCTGTGCCAATAATTCAAAAATGCGTATCCGTACCTGCTGTGCATCACGGATTAACTCCCCCAAATCTGCATCAGATAGCTCTAAATGATCTGCCCACGCCACTAATATCGGCATCCCTGGCACTTTGCGCCTATGGTCTTCCTTGTACCAATGCCACGCTGCATTTTTTCCACACTGAGCGACACGCACAGCCTCGTCCCTATCGAGTATTTTCAATATGTTATCTAATGTCATATCTCCAGACTATTGACAAACAAAACAAATGTCAATACCATTGTTCTAGAACCTCACAACCTTTGGAGTAAAACTATGAAATTTCAAATTTTAAATGCTGGAAAACAAAAAGCAAAAACTCACATCAAATGCTTGGTATACGGAGACAGCGGAGCAGGTAAGTCTTTTCTCGCTGTGACCGCACCAAAACCACTCGTTTTGTTGACCGAACCGAACGGACAAACCAGTATCATGCACAGCAACCCAAACGCTGATCTCTTACATATCTCTTCCGTTAAATTACTCGGAGATGTCCTCAACAGCATTACAACCAGTCCAGAACAATGGGCACAGTACGATACAATCGTCATCGACTCACTCACAGAAGTCCAAAGACTGTGCAAAGACGATCTCACAAATAAAGGTAGACACCCAATGAAACTACAAGACTGGGGCAAACTCGCTGACTATATGAGACGCTTCATTCGAGCACTCAGACAAGTCCCAAAACACATCGTATGCCTAGCTCTCCTCGAAACTACATACGAAGAAGGAAGCGGTACCAGACACCTCAGACCAGCCTTCGATGGAAAGAAAACATCCGGAGAAATCGCTCAGTTCTTTAACTTTGTTGGCTTCCTATATCCAGCACAGAACAAAGAAGAAAAGAAGACCAGCCGATACCTTATGCTCGAAGGAAATCAAAACGTACTTTGTAAACCAACCTTCCCGCTCACCGGCACAATCAAAGACCCAAATCTTACCAAAATCTTCAACCAAATCAACAAATAAAGTCTACAATGAAATGGCAAACCTGCGATCACGAAACAATATTCGAATTCCCCATCGAAATTGAGGAACATATGCCAGCATATCACCCAACAACCATCAGACTACACTCCAATAACTGCCCTCACGCAGTGGAATTGTGGAAGCTTAACACCCCGTATGATCGATCCATCTTTCATACGGGCGTGATCGCACACGCCATCCTCGAAGAAATCGGAAAAAATCCAGACAAAGATGCTAGACAAGTAGCCGATAAAATCGTCGAAAAGTACTGCTCCGAAGGGCGAGCGTATGACAGCATACCTGAACCACCCGCTCCACTAGCAGATGCCCTAGAAGGCGCTAAACTTGCCCTCGATTGGCACAGAAAGTTTCCCGTTCCATTCGGAGATGGCATCACACACGAACACCCCTTCGCATTTACCGACCAATGGGCTAGTGTCGACTACAATGACAAAACAGCAAAGTTTAGAACCCTACTCGATGTTGTCGAAATACACGAGGAATACAATAGCGATACAGGAGAAACACACACAAGAGCAATCATCCGTGACTACAAAACCTCTTGGGTCGCCACTTACGATGAACTCGACAGTTTCCAACGAAGATGCCAAGCCGTTGTCGTCTGGCTTTTCTATCGACCTGACTTCATCACACTAGAAATCGCAAACCTTAGACTAAGGTGTAACTTCTTCAAAGAAATCGACTGCCACGCACAACAAAATATGCTCCAAGAATGGCAAGACAATATCTCCACTGCTATCCGTACTCTCGATAAACAACTCAACCCAAACCCAGGCGCAGGATGCGTTCAATGCCAGTACTCTCCATACTGCGAATACTTCGACTCTATGTACAAATCCGATGACGTGTACAGAAAATACATCGCTGCTAAAGAAATCGTCGCTAAACTTGAACCGCAAATCCGAAAAATACACAAGGCTAAACCACCAAAACGTATCGGACTCGGACTCGTCGGATACGCACAGAAAAAAAGAAAAAAAATACTGCCAACAGCACAACAAACTATTCTACAAAAATGGACAGAACAAGACGGAACACTACACGAACTCTTCGCTTCTATGGACCTCTCTATACGAGTCGTCGAAAAAATAGCTCGAAAAATTACATCCTCTAAAAAAGAACGCGAACAACTTATACAACAAATCACAAAAGAAGAACCATACTCCAGCTTCGGTATCCACAAGGATAAATAATGCAACTCGACTTATTCAAAAAACCAATCATCTCTATTGAACCACCATCCAATGAACCTCCACAAGAATTCGAAGTGATCTACTGCGACCCACCATGGGACTACAATGAGCGCACCTTCCTAAACAAAGAAGCCAATGACACAGGAGCAGCATCCGATCACTACCCAACTATGAAGCCAGATGAACTCTGCGCTATGGACGTTAAACACATCTTGGCCAAAAACTGTATCTGCTACATGTGGACAACTGGCCCACAACTCGATATCTCCATAGAGGTTCTCAAAGCCTGGGGCTTCAAGTACAAAACAATCGGCTTCGTTTGGGAAAAACTTATCACCAATCCCGGATATTACACCATGTCGTCCGTCGAAATCTGTATCGTCGGAACTAAAGGCGCTATACCTAAACCAAGAGGTACACGAAATGAACGACAATTCTATCAGGAAAAAAGACAACATCATTCAGCTAAACCTACCAGATTCATCGAACGAATCGATCGGATGCACCCAACCCAAAACAAAATCGAACTCTTCTCCAGAAAAGCACACGAAGGATGGCATTGCTGGGGATTCGACGCTACCGGAGAAGGCGTTGTGGTCATTCCCAGACTCGAGAGTAAAAATATACCTGATCATGTCCAAAAAGTAATGTGGCCTATACCATTCTAGGAGATTCTATGACATTCGGAAAATGGCTAAAACTAAAACTCAAACACTGCAAAGTTCAACAAAAAGTCTTCGCTAAACAAATATGCGTCTCACCAAATACCGTCACTAGCTGGACAACAGACTATCGTGAACCGTCTATCAGAAACTTTATCTGGATCTGTAAGTTCATCGCAATGGAAGAAAATACCTCAGAGCTAGATGTATACAATGAAGCATCGCAATATTTTACCTAGTTGTATTCTCCATCATCAGGAGGTAACTCATCAGGCATAAGCTTGTCTGTCTCCGTTATGTAATGCTCCAATAGCTGAAGTATCTGCTCCGTACTCCAACCCGCATTGACCTTGTACGCTACCAGAACAAATGCCAACGAATGAGCTATATCATCAGGACGTACACCTGCCTCATTCAATGGCTCTATAACGTGCATCAAAGACATCACTACCGCCTTAGCTGCCTCACTACGTCTTATTTTGGTGGCCATTGTACCTGATACCTCTTCGCCCACTTGTAGGCACATCTCTGTACTGCAGCTATATCCTGATTGTAAGTCCTCGACAATGCCATCCAAGTCATACCATGCTTCCGAGCCTGATAAATACAAGCACCCTTCGAAGCCTTCTTCAATGGCCAAGGACAACCAGAATTGTTCGCATAATTACGAGCAGCCCTCAATGCTGATTGACTATTACAATACCCTATGTTCTTCGCTACAATAGACCAAGAACACCTGTATCGTTGACGATATTCATAAGCTTCTTGACCCTTCGTCATCTCAGTAATCCGTCCAAGGCCATACATCATTTTTAACCCCCTTCTTCAATAACCATTCCCGAATATCAAACTCTTGCTCAATCGCACGTATCTTTTGCCAAGCCCAATAATCACGCATTGTATTAAACTTCTTCCCTCTAGCATGACGTATCTCTGACATTAAACACTCTATTAACTGAGCACTAGCTAACGTGTCACCTATCGAACTGTGCTCCTGAATTATCTCTATACCACGTCTGTCACACACTCTGCTCAAACGATGACTGCCCTTTCCTCGTACATTGCTGTCTACTGCCCTCGCCATCACTAAACCACATATGCCAAATAACTGACTGCCAAATACCGCATCATGATGATGCGTCGGTTGCCATTGTACATTCCGTCTGTATTCGTGATTCAATACCGTCCAGTCATACGGTAGATTGTATGCTGCAAGGACACGTCCAAAAAGTAATTCACTTATCTCTTCCCAGCACTCCCAGAAAGTTGGACAATCTGCTACCTGACTGTCCCCTATACCGTGTATCATTGCCGCTTCATCTGGTATGCTGATACCAGGATTGAAACGCTTGTCAAAGACTACCTCGGCATTGTCATAACCTAAGTTCAAATGTACAATCGCAAGCTCCACAGCACGACAAGAAGTAGCATCTATTCCTGTTGTCTCAAAATCAAATACAGCTACAGGTAAACCATATAAAGGTAAACTGGCAAATTCGTTAACGTTGTATCGCATAGACACGTTATACCAGACGAGAGTTGACATAGCAACAACATTCTAT
>CETN01074915.1_pt1 | contig 15062 bp, 24 predicted proteins | sample 531301 | NCBI WGS metagenome assembly CETN01 (sample SAMEA2622656, study PRJEB7988) | marine metagenome | isolation source: saline water (ENVO:00002010), including
GAGTGGCGTTCAAAAGTCATTATTGCTTTGGCTGATGAATGCCCAGAAGACTGGGACCAAAGCGCACCGCTATTTGTATCAGCGCATTTCAGGTTTGTAAGACCCAAGGGGCATTATGGCAAAAAAGGATTAAGACCTTCTGCGCCGGACCATAAAGCTACAAAACCTGACTTGGACAAGCTGACCCGTGGAATCGGTGACTCGATAGAACAAGCAGGTATCGCCCGGAACGATTCACAAATAGTTCAGTGGTCCGTTTTAAAAAGATGGACCAACGGACAGGAACCTCCGGGTGTTGTCCTTACCGTCAAAACTTGTGTCTAGTTTTGCTATTACTACGCATGACTTAGAACAGTGAGTAATGTTGTTTTACGGGCAGCGATGCCCACGATCACCGAGGACAAACCTATGGGCGTTATTGCCGAACAGTTCCGAGCACACCTTAAGGAAATTGCACAAAGCGATTCTCGAACGCTTAAGGAACTAGACAAAGAACTAAAACAAATAAAACGAGCCATAAAAGAAGCCCCTGAATAAGGGGCCTTTTCTTTGCAAATTTAACTCCGAGGGATAGATAGCCCAACTACTCAATAAAGAATAGTCTGATCACGGGACCCGCCTTATTTACGCACACGCGCTCTTGTATTCGGCCTTGCTCCTCGGAGGAAAATTAATCCTCCTCTTCTTCACAACATGGGCAATTAGGTGGATGCATCGGTTTTTCTTGAAGGATACAAGTCATAATTATCATTGCTCCTTTTCCTCCTGTTTGCTCGTTATTAAAAAGCAGCGATACTCCATGATCGCTTTCTTCTCCTTCTACTTCAACTAAATCTTGCATCCAATGGATACCGTCTTCAAATACTGCGATAGCAGTTGAAAAGAAACACTCCGCATCGTGTTCATTCATATTGACCTGTCCCATTGAAAAACCAACTCCGTGTTTTTCGTCTTTAATAATGACCGCCCTGTAATCAGCAAGGTCAAGGCCACCGACTTCAAAACCAAGTGTGATGTAGTCAGCGAACTGTTGAACGTTTGGTCCTAGTTCAGGCTTTTCATCTTTTCTGAATTTGGGCTTTTTAGCTGTTCTTTTTGTTGGCATGATCGAAACCTCTCGGTGTAAAGAAAAAACCCCTCCTAAAGAAGGGGCGTGTATTTAGGTAAGAGCGAGATAAGAAATCAAAACGATTGAAATGATCGCTAATGATTTAAGTTCTTCTCCTCTTTCTTGATAAGCCTTATAAAGTAAAGGCTTGTTGACTGAGTTGACGTGAGTGATTTTCATTAGAAAGAAACATCTCCGATAGCTAGTTCTTGTAATTCGCTTGGTTCACAAAAAACGCTGCGTTCATGTACATCAAAAAGTTGTATTAGACCGCCGTCGTTATGGGTGCAATAAAGCTGAACCTCTACCCCTGTCCTTTTGATTCTGTGTGTAGCTTGAAAAGCCATTTTAAAATCCGCGTGTGACCAGTGCCTCTCGGCATTTATATAATAGCTTGATATTTACTATTAAGGGGTAAACCCTTAGTTATATAGACATATGGTGACACCGTTTAATAGGTGGCTCGCAAACCTCGGCAACCCGCGAGGTGAGTGATGGGGAGTACATCTTGTGCGAGCCTTTTTAAAAATAACTATCTTGCTATGAGTAAGCAATAAACCGCCTTTGCTATGGGGATAAGAGATTGGATCGGATCATTCTTCGTTTATCGCAGTCCTACAGACCATGCAGAAGCTTTTAGGAAAAACGCCATGTACATGACGTGTCGGCAACTCCGTGTTCTTGCGGGAACCACAAGTCATCTACCAAAGGCTGTATTAATTAGTCGTTATATAAATGAAAATATGTCTAAGAACGAGTAAGATGTTCTTGTACTTCACCCCCCTAAGCAAGCATTAGCATTTTGGTAAATGGATAGCTATTAAACCCTCATGGACGGTGGGGGTTTTTTAGTAGCTACTTAATCCTCCAATTTCTATTACGGCCAGTGCCCTCCAGCGCAGCGACTTTTTGCTCTAGTAACGAAACCTTCTTAAATAAAGCTCTTACGTCTTTATCCTTGCGGTTGACGATAATCGATAAAGTAAAAACGAATATAGAAACAACAGCACCGATACAAGCAGCGATAATCTCATTCATAATCTTTTAAAAGTCTTTTCCATTTTTCATAGATAGCAATCTCAGCACCAAGGCCCGTAAAAGTTGAGGCGTGTTTATGGTTTGGCGAGTCTCTCTGGTCTAAACGATAATACAAATTCATCCTCTCAGTTCTTGCAGCATTCTCAGCTACGGATAGGTCTGGCCACATGTTTTGACAGAAGGTTATATTTTATTACGATGACATAGTAAGACAAAAACTTATGATTGACCTCAAGAAAGGAAAACCAAAAGAACCAGAAAAAAAAGCAAAAGAAGAAGACGAAGATATGCCCGCTTATCAGGAGATGGTTTTGTTCTATCTCTCGACTGGGATAAAGACGTTATTAATCGCATGGTGTATCACAATAATTTCATTAGCGTACATTAAGCTTCCAGATAGCAAGTGGTGGGTTGCTGATCAGCGAATCGACGCAACATATGCTGCCGGAGTCCTTGGAGGGCTGTTAGGTTCTCTCGGAGTGACTGTTGCTAATGCAGGGAAAAAGAAAGAGGAAAAGAACGGAGGGTCAGCAGCAAATAAAAAAGAAATATCGGAGCTTAAAGCATTAATAGCAGAACTTTCAAAGTCACAAATAGTAAAGATAGAAACACCCTTAAAAATCATCCCAACGCAAGGTGTAGAAGTCGAAACACCTAAATCATCAACAGAACCAACAGAATGAAACGACTACTAATCCCCTTTCTCTTTCTGGCTGCTAGCCCCTGCTATTCAGGAGGCATTACTCACAAGATAACTGCTACTGCTCAGGCAAGTGTTGACGGTTCCTATTCTCACGCTAAACGAATTGGAAGTACATATTCAATGTCAAGTTCGGGCGTGACCGCAGGGACTATGGGGCACTTAGATGTACCAGCATCATCAAATAACTCTTTAACAGGAGTTGCAGCAACGCATGGTTCAGGTTCTTATACCCAGACGACCGCAGGTGCAGCTACAACTTTTAGTGAAACATTTATCCAAGGTGATGATGTTCCAAGTGCAACAACTTTGAGTAGTGGTGCAATTGGATCACTCCCAATGTTGGGAGATACTATTAGCTACACGGGTGGCGACAACACAGGTTTAGCAGCAACTATTACGAGCGTATCGGGCGGGACTATTGGCCTGACTCCCGGAAAATCTGGAACTTCTGTGACGGGATCTATTACAAGTTCTTTGTCAATAGGTGACTGATATTGATGCGTTATATATTATTAATAGCCTTCATATTCCCTTCAGCACAAGCAGTTCCCGTAATTCCTTCATTTAATTCAGGTTCGACTACAGCAAGAACGGAAAGTAAGCAAAATACAACTGAGCTGATTGAACAGTGGACGTATTCGACAGGATATGAATATTCAGTAGGAGGTACAAATTTAAAGATCGAAGGTAATATTTTACCTAAAACAGTCACCACAGGAACACATGTTGTAGATGGCGTTACTACTACTCATCATGGGATTGACCTTAATACTAAACCTACGGTCAACATGCACACCCAAGGAGCAAGCACAAATCTATTGGAAAGCTACCATGGTCCCGGTCTTAAAAGTTTTACAAAAATAACAAGAGATATTATCACCGAGTCAGTAACAGAAACGATGTCAACATTTACTCAATGAAGAGATATTTATTTGCAGCACTATTGTTAATAAATAGTCCTGTAATTGCAGATACTACAATGACAAATAATCCGATTAGTAATTCATCTGGCAGTGTTACAAACTTAGGGGTCATGAATATGCCGAGCAAGCAATTTACAAATACAATAAGTTTACAACAAGTGCAATGCCAAGGTGACACCTTAGTTATTCAACCTTTTTTAACTGGCAACTATTCTGGGGGGATGCCAAAGGTTGACAGTTTTCTTGAGCCTATCTATTCAACTAAAGATGTAAAAGGTGCTACGGATGAGAACGGAGCTGAAATTGGTGATGGTGAAATTGACGATCCAACATTGATTCGTGGATATAAAACAGTGAAGAGATTTGAGAAAACTAATTATGCAATAAGTCCGGGAATTAGTTTAAGTTGGAATATTAATCTAGATCGTAAAAGTGTAAGAAAGTGCAGGGAAGGTCAAAAGCATTTAGTTAATCTATTATCTGCTAAGTATGAAGATGCACGTTTATCATTTGAATTAGGAAGGGCAAAGCATTGCAGTTCACTTTTAAAAGAGGGTGTTCAATTTAAGAAAGGGACTAAATACGAAGTTCTTTGTGCGGATATAGAACTTGTTTCTAAACCTAATACGTTAATTGATCATCAACACTCTATGCCCTCAGATCCCTCTGAGCCTTTCTCCTTTCAGAAAGGGACATTATCTTCTCCTTCTTCTTAAATAAACTTTTTGCAAGTTTTTTAGATCTTTTTTTGACTTGCTTTTGAATTTGTTTTTGGAGAATCTTTATATACGGTTGCAACGTACCAACAGCAAGAACACTTGCAACTGCAATGGCACTTGTATTGACTAAAACCGTAGGTTGAGGTGCATAATTACCCGCAATCTCTAAAGGGTTTAAACCTTCCCATACCGTTTCACATTTACCCGTAAGCTCGTCTCTTTTCCAGCCTTTTATTCTGGCTAAACCTCCTTTACCTAAACTTCCTACTGGTGTTTTTGCCAATGTATCAAGGGGAGGACACGGCAATATTTCTGCAATAAACTCTCCATCAAGATTTGAGGTTTGATTTTGGTTTACGTTGGAATTACCCTTGTTGTCTTTTTGACTATTCTTTTCTTTCACTTCCTCTCTTTCGTTGCCTAATCCCCTTAGTAATTCAGCATTAGGCTTTGGCGGTTCGATGTCGACATAAGCATCAGGAGCTATATACATCGCCGGGGCGTGATCACATAGAACTAGATTGTTTTTAGGATCGACATTAAACATTTCACTACCAGTTCCTGTCTTCTTATCTCTTGCTACAACACAAGGCATTTCAACAATGGGAACAAAACCAAACGGCAGCTCACCTAGAGTTGTCGGAGGAATGATTTCAGCGGGAGGAATTATTGTTAGTTCTGGTAATTGTTTAACTTCAGCTTCTTTTATATAAGGTGCCTCTAGCTCCACGATCAGCAATCAACAAAATCACCGCCTATATTCTTGCCAATCTGACCAGCTTTTTTAACAGCGAATGCACTAGCAACCCAACCTATAAAAGGAATATTAGATAAGGTACTAGCTGCAGGTGTAGCAGTAACTAAAGAAGTTCCTACGATCTCCCCGTTAGATTCTGCGCTGCCTTTATCTTTAATGCACTGTAAATATTCAGCCGTTAATCTCGCACTATCTACTGGATGATGGGCAATATATTCTTTTCTGCTGTAGTCAGTCTTTCCATGCCATTTAGTCTTTTCTTCTGAGAACAAGGTTGTTTTGGGTTGGTGCATGTTATGGGTAACAAGAACTTCTAAATCACCAGATTCTGAACGCTTATATTTCAACTGTGACGCGCTATTCTCTGTAGTTTGAAGCCTTGCAAGGTCAGGGATTTTATCGCTACTGGCATTTGATAAAAGGGTCAAGGAAAATAGATTTGATCCAATAAGTCCAAGGCCGAGCAAACCGGGTAAGAAGTTCTCTTTCATTTATTTAAAAGGCAATGCTCTACCCGTTGCACTTGGCAGTTTTATTTGTTGTTTTATTTGATGTTGAATAATATCTACCATTTGGTCTTGAAGCGTTAGCATCATCGAATTAACAAAATCAGCCCGTCGCATATAGACATACCCACCACCTAGCAAAATGGTCAACGACATAGCAAAAGATGCAACGCTAATCCCATCTAAAATTTTCCTTACCATTAAAAAAAGTAAGCCTTGCAGTCATACTTTAATAGGCCTGCTTAGTATTAGCAACTTAAGCCAATTCAGTAATAAATTTTTACTCTGTTATTTCTTTCCAAGTTGTTGTTGATTCATCCCATTGATAAAATTTACCGTCTGTATTTTCTAAAGACCATGCATCAGAAGGTACTGCAACTGGGGCTTCATATTTACAAGTAGTTTCATTAAAAGTCCAAGAAGCCGGACCGGCTGGATCTAAAGCAGCCCAATTAGATTTTATAGAATTTTGTAGTTCTTTCTTTTCATCATCAGTCATATCTATGTAATGCCAATAGCTTTGAATCTTGCCATCAATTAATTTATATTCAAGCCCGTTATGGTTATAAGCCAAAGATATATCGACTCCTACTGTTTCATCAAATTTTTGATAAACGCCTTTATTTGGTGGGTGATGAATAAATTCTAAATAGCCAGTTTTAGGACCACTAGACCAATCATGATCAGGGAATGCTTGTTTTAAATTTTCTTCTAAATAGGGATGTCCTGCAGGTGAATTGTTTTCATCTACTTTTATGTAGTAAGTCATAACTAAGTTAGGTCGCCAATGTTAGTACTAGGAAAAGCCCTAGCCGCGCCAGAAGTAGACCAAATTATACGAACAAGGCCCATACTTCCCGGGTATCCTGCCCCAGTCCAATTTGGGTTATAAGCTGAACCGCCGCCGCCCCAATCACCAGCCCAACCGCCTAAACCAAAAGAAACGGGGAAGAATGAGTCACTGCCAGGTCTGTTGCCTGAAGTCTCCGTCCCTCCTTCATAAGCAGTAGTCCCAGCATAGCCACCCCCGCCCCCGCCGCCTGGGTTTGAGGTCGTTGAATTTACGCAGCCACCACCACCACCGCCAGCCCCGATATGATTCATATTACTAGAAACTGCATCTCCCCCCTTCCCTGTATTAGAGGTTGCACTACCGCCGCCGCCGCCGCCGCCGCCTGCGTTTCCTGCCGCGTTGCGTGATGTATCACCAGCAGATCCATTGGCTCCATCACTACTTGAACCTTCGCCGCCGTAACCCCCTCCATTAACAGCACCACCGTCACCACCTGAATACGCACCATCTCCAACGCAAGCTGATGATTGCCCTCCACCTCGACGAGTTGTATTACTGCTGTTAGGTGTTTGACCTCCTTTAGCCATCACAGTTGAAGCGCTTATAAAATATGAATCACCCCCATCAACTTGATTAGCAATACCACCTTGAGCAGCCGCACCAACAACAACTGTATAGCTCTGACCAGGAACCGTACTTATGGAGTTTTTATAGGCACATGCGCCCCCGCCCCCGCCTACCGTCGCAGTTCCCATTGAAGCAGGAGCACCCCCAGCGCCTCCAGCACCTATACAACAAACAGAAACACTAGTTACACCAGCAGGACAAACCCAGGAAAAAGTTGCACCCGTCGAGCCTGTGTAATTCGTTTGCCCATCAGGTGTTATGCCTGCAGCCGCTGTAGCTAATAACATTTGCTGAATAGGCATTACTCAAGCCCTCCACCAGATCCATAATAAACATTACTTGCCGTACATAAGAAAGTAGCCATGCCTCGACCTTTTAAAGTAAGAGAGGTTTTTGCTGATGTATCACCCGCTAAATACATAGTTACGGCACTACAAGTAATTGTTTGATCAGATGCAGAATTATTAATAATCGTCAAAGCATCGCCAACCGAACAGATACCAGCGGCAAAAGTCACGCCACCAGTAGAAATATAAATATGTTTTCCCGCATCAGCCGCAACAATTGTATAACCGCTAGATTGCGAATTTTGAGGTATAGACCTAACTGAACCTTTACCATCTACAAAGGCTGTTGCTGTTACTTTTCCTGTACTAGGGTTGTAATGAAAATCACCATCACTTTCTAAACCTACATTCCCAGTAGCTGAAGCATCTTCAATAAAAGGAATTAAATTATTTTCATCTGTGCTTTCATTATCTGCTACGGAAACATGATTAGCATTTGTTGAAGTCGTTGCGGTATCTGCATTGCCAGTCAACGCACCAACGAAGGATGTAGCTGTCAACGCCCCTGTATTTGAATTGAAGGTGAGATTCGTGCCAGTCTTAGGGGCTAGGTCACCAGTTGCGCCAGTAAAAAACGCTACATTACAAGAGGTGTCTGTTGACTCATCAGCAACCGTGATAGTCGTTGGTACACTTGCGCCCGCATAAGCAAGACTATTCCACTGCGTTGAGCCATCCCCCAACTTATACTGCTTATTTGTTGAATTGTGCCCAACTTCTCCAAGCAACAAAACAGGATTAGCAGAGCTCCATTCGCTATCAGTTGAAACTCGTTGCTGTAGTTGTACCCTTACCGTTGTTTGTGTCATGCGCCCTTAGCATTACCCGCAATTAGTGAATATTGTAATGTAGTTCCCGTATGTGGGGTTGCATCATCGCAATTTAATATGAACGGTCCAGTTCCATTTAAAAATAAACTATCAGTAACTGTCGACTCTGTAGCAGGTAACGACGCATTTTCAGCAGTCAATTTATATGTCAGGTTGATTCCTGTTAAAACTACAACCGAAATCTCAATATCATGGAACACCCCTTTTTGTGTTTCGTCAGGTGTATCAACGTAGCGGTAATAACTTGTACTCTGAGTAATATTTGCCCCACCAAAAACACTTTGAGGAATTTGAAACGAGTTATGTTGTCCCGCTGCGTCTAAATAATGATCACGAAACAATGTTACTTCGTCTTGCGTTAGGTCTGTGTAAGTGAATTTTATTTGATGACCTGTAAGCACATTGCTACGTCTAAATCTTATTGGACCTGATGTTAATGTCTTTGATTCACTTACATTTAAGCCGCCTACGTCATAACTTATTGAATTAGGTTTGCGGCTATCTGGGTAATCGTTCATTGTTAAATTGTATAAGGTGGCAATAATTCAAGACTGACAGACATATTTATTTGTCCTTCTACTTCTTCTATTTCAGGGCTTTCTGCATATCGCCATTGATAACCAGTAGGGAAAGTTAAGTTAGTTGCAACGAGTGTTTCTGTTGGTAAATCGAACGGCTCGAAATGACCGTGAAAGGCAAAGTGTGAAACAAGGTTTTGCTGTTGAGCCCTTGTCACAGAGACAAACGTCATTCTTAACCGATGCCCATATGAGACGCTTGAATGTCTAACGGCTGTTTGTTCTCCTGATAAATGACCAAGATTACTAGAGGCGACAGAGCCAGGCGTAAAAACACGAGAACTAGGAGTTAACGAGGGAAAATCAGAAGCCATAATTATGTAAACGTATAGTGGAAACCGTCATCTTCACTTTGCCTGCCACTCCAAACCGCATCAATACTTTTATTAGTTTGGTGTGACTCATCATTAGAAAATTCCCATTTACCCTCAATAGCCCAATAACTCTCTTTAGTAGATCCTCCAGGGCTTAATTGAGGAGAAGAAAAATTGCCACTATAACAACCAGAATTATTAGCATCTTGTCCAATTCCACCTAGCGTTTGACAAACTGATGAGCCTGATTCAGTTTGATTAGACTTAACGCTAGCTCTCCAAGGGATCGGCCCTGATGGAGGATAAGTTATATTTCCTAATGCTTCAGAAGTAATGGCACCCGTTGGGCCGCCACATGTGAAAGCATTATTAACACAAGTATTACCCCCCGTAATTGTTAAATAAGTTGCATAAACATAATAAGCAGGGTCTGACGCTGCATTTGTACGTTTAAACCATGTACTTGTGACTTCAACTGTTGTTGTCTCTTCTGGAACATTATTAAAGTTTCCTCCACCAATCGGATATAAACCAGACGCTATATATTTCGTAGTTGTTCCTTTCCATCGAGCATAAGTAAAGTTAGCTGGATCAATTTCAACAGGGCCAAATTCTGCCACCTTATAAGGAGTACCAAAACCGTCAGCACTTGAAGGATCAGGACAAGACCATTCAGCTATTAAATAGTAATCAACATCGCTGCTAGTTAAAGTCATAGAAGCGCTTCCAGTGTCGGTACTACTACAACTAATCAACGTTTTAACTCCCCATGTGGGAGAAGGGTTTGTTTCACCTCCTATTTTGTTTCTTCTATACCAACAAACGCGCCCACCAACACAAGAACCGCCTGATGCAGTAACAGTATCACCGACCTTAAGAGGATCAGTAGTTGTGCGATCATCTGTAAGCCCGACCGCGATTTCTTCGTCTAAAGGATCGACAACCTCAGTTGGTTCTTCAAATTCAGTACTCGGATTAAATACACCTAAAGTAAAATCAGTTGTCCCTATCGCTGGGAAACCTGAATAAGGGTAAGAGATACCATCATCTGCAATATTTCCAGTCCCTGTATTTGTATGGCAAGTCAAATCATTTCTTCCCGTAGGCAAAACGGTGCCAACTGCTGTCGCAGCAACAACGGCTTGAGCCACAATGCTTTTTTGATCTGAATCTACTGGGAAATGAATAAGATCTAATTGGATGATCCCACTGGTATTTTTTTCAAGACGCTCTACTTCGTAAAAATAATCATGATAATCAACTGTACCTGCATTGGTTTCACGTCTAAGCCTGACTCTGACAATATCGCCTAATGCAAGGGTGCTATTAAAGGTTGATGGCCTTACTGAAATTCTTAAAGTATGGGTAATGTATTTTCTTCTAGCTATTTGATAGGCACCATATTTAACAGCGTGAGATTCTGAGCAACACCACTGAGACAAATCATATTGAATAATAACGGGATCAGTAACACCCGTTTGCTTGATTTCAGAAGTACGAACAATGCCTATATCGTTATCAGGCTGTTGCCTCCAAAGCACTAAAGCGCAAGCGTCTTGCCTCTCAGTGATCGGGATATATTCAATCTGAAAACTACCGTCTAAGACATGATCCTCTGTAAATGAAAAACTCGGAACAATAGCATTAGTTGAATTAATACTATGATCAGCATTTACAGGCAATCTCGGCTTAAAGCATTTTTTCCCATCTTTCTCAGAGAGACGTAGTAAAAATAAATTTCCTGTTTTAGTAAGCCAATCTTCTAAGTTTTCTGATTTATCAAAAACCCCATTACATAAGAAATTATTTGTATTTAAGAAGTTTGCCGCCGCCGTCATTGACGTAGTATCAATCATGTCATTAGGAAGCCTTCTCGATTGTTTGATTAAATAAATAGCTAAATCAATAAAATTATTACTACTGCCTAATTGACTATCTAATATTCTTGTAACCTTTAAACCATTTTCAACAAAAACATAAACCTGTTTATCAAAAGTCTTATCATTATCTGCATGTGTATTTGTATAGCTGAGACAGGTTAAATCTGTGAATTTTGAATCAGTACCACAATACGACGGACAGTCCCACGGCTCTTTATTACTAACAGTTACTATATGATTTCCAGGAACCCAACTGCTAGCCCTTTGGTTATAAGCTCTTTTCCATGTCCCGACCCTACAGGCTCTTTGATAAACCTGATTTTCTTTAATATCTCCTATCTGACCTTGACTAAGAATTAATTGTAAATTAACGGTTAAAACGTTAGTTGTTGAATCGTTTTCATATCTTCCACTTGTTGCAGGAGGCGCAACAAAAACACCTCCCACCTCATCACTACCTACCGTTACACGACGGCCGAAGACTATGGGAACTGGCTGGCCTATCTCACAAGCCTTTTGCTTTACATCTAATGATGTGTTGCCTTGTCCTGCCTCATCAACAAGAGAATCTCCAGTTAAACCAGCTTGATAGGGAAGTAAAGAAAGAGGATCAGAAACCTTAATATTCATAGTCTTATTGGTACTCCTATTAAGTCAGTGGTGAATTTACGAGGCGGGGCTGATGCTCCCACTGGAGAAATACTTGAACCAAGATTTGCAACTAGCGTTTCAAAATTACCCCCTACGCTTGTAATTACTCCTAAGAAATTGACGATTAAAGATTGACCTGATTGAGGTACTGAATTAGATAACCGTGAGTCAAATTCATAAACCTTCAATTCACATAAATATTGATTGTCTAAAGCCTCTGTTAAGGCGGCAATTGCCGTTGTGGTAGCAGGGCAAGAAATAGAAACAGCATTACCACCACTCGCGGAAGATGACATCAACCCATCGGCTGTAAAGGGGAAATAGCTCCAACTTTTAGAGCTTAAAGAAATTGTTGAATTGACATAGTAAGACTGCCAAAGTTGCTTATCGGTTCCCCCAGAGTAAATCCTGAGATACTGCGCTTGTCCTCTGTTGCTCATTAGCTAATCCCCTGAAAACGACGACCGCCCGCTGTCCTTGAATTACTAAAGACAGAAGCGGAGAAACTAGACAAAGCAGATTGAAGATCATTAACAGTCACATACTGCTGCCCTTCCATTTGGACAACTGGTCCAGTCTTGATGTTGATGTTTGGGCTACCTCCAGAAACAAAGCCACCCTCTGCAAAACGTGGAATAGCTGCCCCGCCTCTTAAACCTGAAAGATAGTTATTAATAAAGCCTCCAACCTTGTGGCTAGGGACTATATACTCCGAGCTTTTCCCTTCACCTACAATTGCCAGTTGTCCTCCTTGTGCTTGTGGAACAAAACCACCCTCTGCATACCCTCTAGCGCTTCCTCGTGAACTTGTATTTGAACTACCTCCACCACTTGCGGCTTTATTACCTTTTTTGACAATACTTGAGATCTTTTTCCACCATCTTTCAATCCTTCCCGTTATTGCATCAGTCATTCTTTTAATTTGGTTGGGTATCCATTCAATTGCGGCTTTAAATGGAGCAATAATTATATCTTTTACTTTTTTCCACCTTTCTTTAAATGCCTCTATAAAACTGCCCCCAGCTTTAACGATCTTTTTAAATAAATCAGCAAAACCTTTTCCTATATTTGTCGCTAGTTTTGCAATCTGTTTTCCAAGATTTACAAATATTTCTCTTAAGAATTTAAATTTCACAAAGGCCGCAATTACACCAGCAACCGCCGCGCCTATCAAAATAAATGGAGCTGCTGGACCAGTAAATACAGCTACAACGGCCAAGCCAATACCTTTAATTAAACCTCCAATCTTTAAGAAACCCGCAACAACTGGACCCATAGAACCAACCCAGCCAGAAAGCAACGCTATGAATTTCGTTCCAGCTAATCCAGCCATTGCACCTTTAACCGCACCAAAGGCAGTGACAACCAAACCTAAAGGAACGACTAAAGCAGTAGCAGCAACAGCAATACCCCCCACGCCTACAATTAAAGCTTTTATTGGCCCTGGTAATTTATTAAATAACTTCAAGACAAAAGTTAACGCCACAGTTAAAGGCTCTATTACAGGTACCAATATTTTCCCGATTTCTGTTGCTAAATCTTTTTGCGCTTGACTCAATCTTCTGAACGAATCAGGGGGTGGAGCCTCTAAATCTTTTAGTTTCTTCATAGCCTCAAGCATTACCTCAGTGGTAATTATTCCGTCACTAGATAAATCTTTTAATTCATTAATTGGAATTTTTAAAACTTCAGCTATTTTCTGCCCGATAATTGGCATGTTTTCAGACAAACTTCTAAATTCATCACCAATTAGAACACCTGAGCCTAAAGCCTGACTCAATTGGAGAGTGATCCCACTCATCTCGGCAGAGGTTTTGTTATACCTCAAACCTGCTTTGTTAACACCATCAAAAACATCTTTTATTTGATTTAATTCAATTCCCATCGGTCGCAATCTTCCGAACATATCGGCAACCTGCTTCGCTGCTTCTGTTTGACCTAGTGCAAACCTCTGAGCTGCATCTTTGGCAAAATCTTGCACCCTTGCTGTTTCGCCGTATTCGTCAGCTAAAGCTGCAATAGTTTTCTGTGTTCTATCAGCAGCAATACCCGCTTTTATAAAACCAACCGCTGCCGCTTGTGCTCCTAATGAAGCAATAACACCCGTTAACGAACTAGAAGCTTTTTTTAATCTGTTAAAAGCTCCAGCGGTTTTCTTTGATTCTCCAGCAACACGATTTAAGTTTTTTCCCAATCGCCGCAGCTCCTCTTCTCCCTTTACTAAGGCTCTTACTTCAAGAGAAGTCACTGACTTCATGTTAAGAGACATCTTTTTTGCTACGTTCACTTAGTATCTCTATTATTTTACCTTCTATTACTTGAACGTCCGATAATAATTCCAACGGCTCTTTTATATTGCTTAACTCCATCACCGTAAAAAGAGGATTGTAATCAAGACCAAGAATCACACCTTGATCTGTTCTCCATTGCGTTTGTACACGCAGAAACATTTCTACAGCAGGTTGAGCTTCTGGTATTACCTCAAAATATTTAGACTTTACAGGTTGATCAAGAATCACAATTCCTAAGACGGCAGCGTCATCTTCAGTCTCGTCAACCTCTACACCATCACACCAATGCTCCGCTGCTTCTATTAGTTTTTTGATTTCGCCTCAATTAATGATTCAAAGTATGCTTCGATAATTGCGCTTGCAAGCATTGGTACTTCTAGGATTTGCTTCCTTGTTTTATTAGTAAAAGGCACATCGTTTCCTTCTTCATCTTTAACGTCAGACCAACCAACTAATACTTCTTCGGCGATAGAAATATCCGTTACTCCACTAAAATCTTCTTCACCATCTTGTAATGCTTTGATCCTTTTTTGTACGGAAGCTTGCAGTTCGTTTATACGAGTTTGTGGGAGTTGTTTAAACTCCGCATCGAAAGATTGTTCTTTTCTTGTGCCGTTTTCAGGGATATAAAAACTAACAGGCCAGCTAGTGGTTGAACCTGCCTTCTTAAAAACAAAGGACATAAAAACTTAATAGGACTAAGTAAGCCTAGTAAATCTTAATATTATTTCAAGAGGGTTACTGGAAAGTTAGTGCAATCTCGTCATTACCAGTTGCAGAAGGAGTTGGAATAAACGGAAGGTTCAACATCACAATTCCGTCAGACTCAGAGTAAGAAGGGTTTCCAATATCACAAACAGGCATTAAACAACCGATACGATTTCCAGCAGTTCCACCATGCAAGAAGGATATCTTTCCAGTTGTATCACTATTAGCAATGCTAAAGAAGTCTTTTTGAGCCATAGTAGGTGCCTCCAAAATCGCTTCTCCTGATGGA
>CETN01066373.1_pt1 | contig 14992 bp, 14 predicted proteins | sample 531301 | NCBI WGS metagenome assembly CETN01 (sample SAMEA2622656, study PRJEB7988) | marine metagenome | isolation source: saline water (ENVO:00002010), including
ACTGCATCACCATTGCAGCTTATTGCAAGAATGGCACGTCAGTTGGATACAGGCAACGTTGACTCACGTGGACGTTACTTGGTAGTTGACCCAATCTTCATGGAGATGCTAAAAGATGAAGACTCACGTCTTCTCAATGCAGACTTTGGTGGAGCAGGTCTACAAAACGGATTGGTTGCAGGAAACATTCACGGCTTCCGTGTACACGTTTCAAACAACCTACCAACAGACGGTACTGGACCAGGTACTTCTGGCACAACTGCACAAGATGACAACTTCGGTATTATCCTAGCAGGTCAAGAAGAAGCTGTGGCCTCTGCAGAGCAAATCAACAAAGTTGAGAACTACAGAGATCCAGACTCTTTCGCAGACATCGTACGTGGTATGCACCTTTACGGACGTAAAATATTACGCCCACAAGCATTGGTGACAGCACGTTACAACGCTGCTTAATTAACTAAACTTAGAGGCTGCTTTCGAGTGGCCTCTTTGCACATCAACTCATATAGGGATATCTCCAAATGGCGATTACAACAGCAATGTGCAGCAGCTTCAAGCAAGAGCTACTTGGGGGTACGCACGATTTAGATTCAGATACTATAAAAGTAGCTCTAATAAAAAGCTCGCATTCAGGTACATATAATGCAGCAACAACAAACTACTCAGACGTTACAGGTAACAGTGACGAAGCTACAGGCACAGGATACTCTGCAGGTGGACAAAACTTAGGATCAGCTAACATTAGTCTAGATGGCACTACAGCTATTGTCGATTTTGCAGATGAAGTATTCTCTACTGTTACTGTATCAGCAGACGGTTGTATTATTTATAATGCATCACAATCAAACAAAGCTATCGCTGTATTTGACTTCGGTGGTACTGTTGCCTCAACAGCAGGTGACTTTACTATTCAGTTTCCTGCAGCAGCAGCGGCAACGGCTGTTATCCGAATAGCATAACATAGGTAAGTAAAATGGCATTTGTTTTAAAAGATAGAGTCAAAGAAAGCACTACTACTGCAGGTACAGGTGCAATAAGCTTGGGTGGAGCAGACGCAAGTTTTGACACATTCAGTTCAGCAATGAGTAATGGTGACACTACTTTCTATGCCATGATTACAGGATCATCTAGCGCAGACGAGTGGGAAGTGGGCATAGGAACTTACGCATCCTCTGGCAATACTCTTGCTCGTACAACCGTACTTGGAAGCTCTAATGGTGGTTCAGCCACAAACTTTTCTGCAGGGAACAAAGATGTCTTTATGACATACCCTGCAGACAAAGCTGTATTTGAAGACGCTGCTGGTAATATAGGTGGAGGCTTAACAACAGATAAACTAGCAGAGGGTTCTACTAATCTATACTTCACCAACGCTAGAGTAGATTCAAGACTTTCTGGTGGCACTGGTGTTACATACAATGCTGGTACAATATCCATTGGACAAGCAGTGGGTACAGGGGATGCTGTTACTTTTGATGATGTAACTGTATCTGGTGACCTTACAGTTAATGGAACAACAACCACAGTAAACAGTAGTACAGTTACTATTGACGATCCTATTTTTACAGTAGGTGGAGACACAGCACCTGGAAGTGACGACAACAAAGATAGAGGCATAGAGTTCCGTTGGCATGATGGATCTAGTGCTAAAGTAGGTTTCTTTGGCTATGACGATAGTGCAGGTAAATTTACATTTATACCAGATGCAACAAATAACAGTGAAGTATTTAGTGGTACTGCTGGTACTGTTGTTGCAAACTTAGAGGGTAATGTAACAGGCGACGTTACAGGCGACGTAACTGGTAATATAACAGGCAACGTTCAAGGAAATGTTACAGGCAACGTCACAGGCAACGTTACAGGTGACAGTACAGGCACACACACAGGTGCTGTAAACGTAAACAACAATGACGTAAAGAATGCAGACTTAGTAGAAGGTCAACTGATTGCAGGACGCTATGGTAGCTCCTCTAACCCTATGACTTTTGCTGTTACCGTTACAAGTAAAACTTCTGCACATCCGTACAATGGCGATGGTAGTGGTTTAGGATATTACATCAACAATCAGGAATCACCAGCCCTACAATTTCATGGTGTAGATAATGTTACATCATCATCAGGCTACTACTACAAGTTTGATCAGAGCGATTCTAGTAATAGCGGACACCCCCTACGATTCTATTTAGATGCTGATAAAACAACAGCTTATACCACTGGTGTAACTACTTCAGGAACTCCAGGTTCAAGTGGAGCGCACACAACTATTGCTGTAGACGAGGACACTCCAAGCATCTTGTACTACCAGTGTTCGGCTCACGGTTATATGGGTAACCATGCGGTTGTGTTAGGATCTAACAAAATAAACCACTCAGAGGCTTTAATAACATTTCCAACTGCAAGCACTGAACTAGTTGGTACAGATACAACACAAACACTCACAAACAAATCCATTGTTGCCACACAGCTTACAGGTACTATAGCTAATGCTAGACTAGATCAACAGCTACAGGATGTTGCAGGTTTGGCTGTGACAGATGGTAACATCATTGTAGGTGATGGTTCTAACTTTGTGGCAGAAAATGGAGCAACTGCACGTGCAAGTCTTGGTGTAGCTATAGGCTCAGATGTTGTAGCATATTCTGCAAACTTGAATGCTATTAGTGGATTAACATCAGCAGCAGATAAAGGTATTCAGTATACAGGATCAGGTACTGCTGGTTTGTTTGACCTAACTGCAGCAGGTAAAGCGCTACTAGATGACGCAGATGCAGCAGCACAGAGAACTACCCTTGGTTTAGGAACTATGGCAGTAGCCACAGCTACCGACTACTTAGCACGTTCTGGTGGAGTAATGACAGGTGCATTACGGCATGATCAAGACGACGCAACTGCAGGAGGATCTACATTAACATTAGATTTAGCTGCAGCAAACAACTTCAAGATAAGCATAACAGCAGACACTACTATTGCCTTTAACAATGTTGATGCAGGTAGATTCGGTAACCTTATCTTTGTGCAAGATGGCACAGGGGGTCACAGCTTTACACTCCCAGGTATTTGTAAAACTCCAGTCAACGGTGCAAGTATTGTACAGGCTACTAATGCCAACGAAGTAAGTGTGTTATCATATTATGTTTTAGATAGTTCAAACATATTAGTTAACTACATTGGAGATTTTGCATAATGTCAGGCATAGGCTTTATGGCAATAAAGGAGTTTACGACTACCTTTCAGACTACCACTACGTTTGATACTAGTAATACTACTACCACTACGTATGACACAACTAATCAGACTACAACTACATTTCAAACAAGTCATGATACCACAACTACCTATCAGACATCTAAGCAAACTACAACCACATATCAAACTTCAAAAAGCACAACTACTACCTATCAAACCTCTCGTACAACTACTTTTGGTACAAGTAGAACCACTTATTTATATAATAACGTTTACTACGGCAATTATCCACAGTTAAGAGTTCTTCAATATAGAAATCAGAACAGTTTTAGGGTTGCACAGGTACAAGCAGGTTGGCAGATTAGTGCGGTAGCTTGGCAGAATGCAAACGCTAACGGCGGCTACAGCAATGGATGGTTTGTAACTGCTGGCTCGCACTATGTAACCTACGGTTGGGGTTATGTATTTAGGCTTCAGGCTTATAGATCAACTAGTGGTAACACGTCTAGGACTACTACTTATAACACAAGTAGATCTACTACTACAACTTACAACACTAGTAAACAAACTACTACAACTTACAACACTAGTAAATCAACAACTACAACTTACGATACAACTCAGCAAACTACTACCACTTTCCAAACAACTAAAGATACAACTACAACTTATCAGACTACTAGACAAACAGCTACCACGAGGACTACAAACTTCTACTCATAATGTTATATCAAATACAAAAAACACAAGAAGCTTTCGAAGAAGCCACCCCTAAAGAATCAATACTAAGTCTCACAGAAGTAGAGCAAGTTTTTGAAGATATGATGTTGGCTAAAATGCCTGAAGTAGAAATCAGCCATGATTGTATAGCTAACGAAAATCCAGACTATAAAACACTTAACTTTACTACGTATGCTGGTTGTTTTATAATGCATCCGCTCAACCATCATCTAGCACAACAGCAAGTGGTGGATGCACTAGGAGAACCAAATCAAAAAGTTGCTGATAGGTTTAAAGATTACTTTATTGATAAGATAACTAACACCAACGCAAATAAATATATACAGGTAAAAGATAAACCAACTGAGTATGTAGACGAACTTATAGTTTTACCAGGATCTGATAAATTAAAAAAGTACGTTTGTTTCCTTAAACTAAAAGCCTTGAGAGAGCGAGTAACATCTCTAGGCATAAAGCCACACCCTTTAACAAATGAAGGTGATTATAAAGAACAGTGTATGTTCTTTCCAGATCACGTAAACTACAAAGGTAGCACAGACCTATATGATGTATTAAAGAAGGCAGATACAATACACACTACCCACCTAAGTGAGAGTGCTTTGTATGCAGCAGTATTACACAAAAATGTAGGCAATATAGATAGCTACTGGAAAAGACCTGAGTGTTCTTTCTGGCATTTAAATAGTTTAATATTTGGTAGGCCAAAAGAAACAGCAGACGTAAACATACTAAGAGCAATATCTAATTATAAATCAGGAGTAATACAACCACTAGTAGACAATAATTGGGTTGACAAACTAGAGAAATATATAGACTATATTAAAGAAGTAAAAGAACTTTATGTAGGTCGTTATGTCTAAAAAAATTATTGTTTATGAAGCTTCCGTTCCAGTTAACGATGGTAGAGATTTTATGCACTTTAAATTAGAACCTCTACTAATTAATTTACGAAAAATGTGGGATAAGGGTAATGTTCCTAAAAAGAATGTAGATGACATATTTCAATGTCCTGCTTTTAAAAGAAGTTTAGTAAATACATTTGTTTATAAAAGTCCGTATGATGTAACTATAACTTACGATGAAAATAAAAGATACGAACTAACTTTACCTGATAGGTCATTACATGACGATCATGCAGCCAGCCCTATAGATGAAAAAACAGGAATAGAAGATAATCATACACTACAACTATTTACAGGTAAGTCAAACAAATTTCTTTTCGCAAACAGTAGTTGTGAGATTACTATAGAATCTCCTCACTTCCACAATAAAGATTATTGTTTTCTTTCTGGTAGCTTTAACATAGGTAGATGGTTTAGACCAGTACATCCAGCAATACTTAACTTCGATCAGAAAGATATATCAATAAAACGAGGTGATCCTTTACTTTATATAAAGTTTCCCAGAGATGTAAAGATTGAAATAAGAAGAACATACTTAGGTCCAATAAGTTTTAATTTAGCAATGGGTTGCGGTGGATATAAGATGTATGAGAAAAAAGCACCCTTTGAAAAGCTATATAAATACTTTGATCAAATGGCTAATAAAAAAGGTTTACTCAAAGAGTTAGAACAAAATAGGATAGACTAATATGTTTGGTTTTAGTGCGTTAGGTGAAACACCTTTTGGTGAAGCCAGTACAGGGGATGCCTCAGTTTCCCTACCTAGCGTAGTAGGCACTAGCGCACTAGGCACACTTATTATCTTAGCAGGTGTGTATCAACCTATAACAGGTGTGCAAGGTACTTCTGCTGTAGGTACACTTGGAGCGCAGCAAACAGCTTCTCCTGTACTAGACAGTGTACTAGGTGACATAGTTGCAGGTACAGTAGTAGCAGATGGTAATGCTTTAGCAAACACACTAGCTTCTGTTGTCGGTACAACTGCAGTAGGCACTGTAACTGCTGACCCAGATGAAAATATAGGAAGTGTTCTTGCTACAAGTGCTTTAGGTTCGCTTACACTAACAGCAGACTCAACTATAGTACCACCAAATGCTTTAGGTACAGGTGCTGTATCTGTAGCTGCCATACCTGCAACATCACAGGTAAACCAAGGTGTTACTGGAGTTCAAACTACAAGTGCTTTAGGAACAATAACAGCTTCAGGTGTGCAGTTTGTCTTTGACATTACAGACAGAAGTTTTGTTAGAGGTAGAACAATCTCAATTCCAAGAGATCAAGGAAGCACAAGAGTTTTTATAACAGGATAGAGAAATGGCAGCTAGAAGATTTTCGCCTAAAGATAAAGATGAGGTACTAGACTATAGTGTAGATTGGTCTAGGCTATTAGGCACAGACACTATATCAACCTTCCAATGGCAAGTTTTTGCTGAAGATGATAACTCTAATTTAGATATGACAGCAGGAAACACTACTTTAGGGTTACAACTAGAGCAAGCATCTAATACAAATACTATTGTAACTGCACGTTTTGGCCTTGGTACGAATAACGTGACATACAAACTAATTTGTAGTATAACTACTGCAGCAGGCTTACGCTTTGCAAGAAGCATACTACTACCTATAAAGGAAAAATAAATGGCTTACGATTTTATAGGTCTTGTTAACGATGTAAACAGACGCTTAAATGAAGTTGAAGTATCTAGCACAGACTTCCCAGACGCTGTAGGATTTTATAGTTTTGCAAAAGATGCAGTTAACCATTCTATCAGACACATAAATCAAGAAGAGTTTAACTGGCCTTGGAACTTTGTAGAAGAAGACACTATACTAAATGCAGGTCAAATGCGATATGACTTTCCTTTTGATGCAAAGACTGTAGACTTTAATACTTTTAGAATACGTAGATCGTCAAGTCTAGGTGTGGATACTCAGAAGCTAAAGATTATGAGCTACGAAGAGTATCTAGAAAGACACATAGACGATGAATATAATTCCAATGCCACTAATATTAGAGGCGTACCAAAAACAATAATTAGATCTCCTAATAGAGAATTTATTGTACACCCTAGTCCTGACAAAGCTTACAGACTAATATTTGAATATTATGCCACAGGCTATGAATTACAACTATTTACAGACGCACCAACCTTACCCGAACAGTATAGATATGTAATAATTGATGGAGCTATGTACTATGTCTATCACTTTAGAGGTGACATGGGAGCAGCCAACAATGCACTACAAAGATTCGAGCAGGGCATAAAACACCTAAGAACTCTACATATAAATAGACCTGACTACTTGAGAGATACTAGAGTACATTTCTAATGGGTACACAAACTACAACCTTTCCTGTTGAATTTAAGGGCGGCTTAATTTCAAACATGTCACCCTTGCAACAAGGTGCTAACGCTATTGGCTCTGCTAATATCTTGCAGAACTTTGAACCCGATAAAGAGGGTGGTTACACAAAGATGAAGGGTTTTAGTAAGTTTACTAATTCTCAACTTGCTGGAACAGGAAACGTACTAGGTCTAAAAGTTATAAGCACTGGTAGAGTCATAGCTGCTAGAAAAAACGGAAGTGGGTATACACAATATTATTACAGCACAGGTACTACTTGGACTAGTGTAGCAACTAGCGCAAATACAAATGGTGGTAAAGTAAACCACGCTGATTTTAATTTTACAGGCACAGATAAGATTGTATTTGTTGATGGCACTAACTATCCAGGAATTTATACTGTAAATGGCAACACTATGTCATTTCTTACAGGCTCTAGTGCCAACATAAGTACAGACGCAGAAGGTGTTGAAAAGGTTGCAATATTTAAAAACCACGCTTTTTATTCTAAAGGAAACAATCTTTTATTTACAGCGCCCTTCACTGTAGATAACTTTTCAGCAGCAGATGGCGCTGGAACATTAAACGTAGGTAATGACGTAACTGGCATGATTGTGTTTCGTGAACAGTTAATTATATTTACAACTAATACTATAAAAAGATTAGTAGGAAACACAGAGGCTGACTTTAGACTAGAGCCAATCACCGAAAAGATTGGTTGTATAAATGGAGATACCATACAAGAATACGGTGGTGACGTTATCTACCTAGCACCAGATGGTGTCAGACTTTTAAGTGCAACAGATCGTATTGGTGACTTTGGTTTAGACGTAGCTTCTGATACTATATATACAGACGCTTCTGCATTCATTGACTCCACATCATCATTCTCTTCTGTGGTGGTCAGGAACAAGTCTCAGTATAGAATATTTGCCTACATACCTGCACAGGCTAGTCTTGCTGCTCAAGGTTTGGTGGCAACCAAGTTTGCAGCACAAGGTGCAAGTGGTATTAGTTGGGGATCAACGGTTGGGTTCAAGGCATTTGTAGCTGACAGTGAGTTTAAAGATGGTGAAGAAACCATCTGTTTTGCAAACAACGATGGCTATGTTTACAGAATGGAAAACTCAAATGCTTTTGATGGTGAGCCTATAGAGGCTATATATCAGTCTCCTTTTATGCCAATTTCAGATCCACAAAGTAGGAAGACGCTGTATAGAATGGTTCTTTACGTAGAGCCTACAGGCGAGATGGATATGAATGTCAATCTAGAATACGACTTTGATTCTAGCAATGACAAGGGTATAATACAGCCACCTACACTAAATGTTTCAACTGGTAGTGGAGCAGGTGCATTCTTCTTGTTTGGAGCAGCTAATGCAATATATGGCACAGCTAAGTTTGGTGGCGCTCTACCAAAGGTTTACCCGAAACTACTAATAGGATCTTGTAAAACATTTTCCATGCGTGTCACTGACACATCAACACGTCCACCTTTTACTTTGGACACAGCAATATTTGAATATAGACAAAACGATAGGCAATAGTTATGGCAACAGGTTATACACGTCAACGAGCAGCTAACATTGTTACAGGTGGTGTTATTACTGCAGACGATTTCAACGCTGAGTACAATCAGATTGAGTCTGCTTTTAATGCTACTAGTGGACACAGTCACGATGGTACTGCAGGTGGAGGCGCACCCATTGAGAAGATAGGACCAAGTGCAGATTATGAGTTTGACTCAAATGCTTTCTTCCCCAAAACAGGATCAACAAGTTTAGATATTGGTAAGACAGGTCAGAAGTTTGACAATGCATTTTTTGGCGGTACGGTAAATTGCAATGCTCTTAACGTTACTACAGATGCTGTAATAGACGATGAACTTACAGTTGCTGGTACTGTTGTAATGAATGGTTCTGTTACTTTAGGCAATGCTGCAGCAGACACCATTATTGTAAACGGTTTAATTAACAGTGACTTAAAACCTCAAGCTAATACTAGAAACTTAGGATCTTCTGCAATAGGCTGGAATAACCTTTTTATAGAAGGCACTGCAGACATTGAAACTGTAGACATCGAAGCTGGTGCTATTGATGGCACAACTATTGGTGCAAGTACGGCATCTACAGGTGCGTTTACGACACTTGCTGCAAACGATGCTACAACTCTAGGTTCTACACTAGCTGTAACAGGTGCTTCTACTTTAGGATCTACATTAGCTGTAACAGGTGCTACAGGTATTGACGGTGACTTTGACATCAACACAAACAAATTTACTGTAGCTTCTGCGTCAGGTAATACAGCGATTGCAGGTACACTGGCTGTAACTGGTGCAACTACAATGACAGGTGCGGTTACTGCTAGTGGCGGTGTTACAGGAGATCTTACTGGTAATGTAACAGGTAACGTCACAGGCAACGTAACAGGAAATGTGACAGGTGATGTTACAGGAGATTTGACAGGTGATGTTACTTCTACTGGTACTAGCGCACTAGGTACAGTAAACGTATCGACTGCACTAAACTCAAACGGTAACACTGTACTTGGCGATGCTCTCTCAGATACAATTACAGTTAACGGCACTGTAAACTCCCACTTTAGACCTAACGCAGATAGTACGTATACGCTAGGTGACTCAACTAGATACTGGTCACACGGATTTATAGATGCCATTACTACTACAGGTAATGTGGTTGTTGGTGGGACTCTTGGAGTTACAGGTGCTATAACAGGTGACCTAAACGGTAACGCATCTACAGCGACAGCATTAGCTACTGCACGTAACATTGCAGGTCAGGCTTTTGATGGTAGTGCTGACATTAATATTGCACCCACAGATCTTACAGGTGTTACAGCATCTGCTGCTGAACTAAATATACTTGATGGTGCTACAGTAACAACAGCAGAGCTAAATATCTTAGACGGTGTTACAGCGACAGCTACAGAGTTAAATAAATTAGATGGCGTAACTGCTTCAACAACAGAACTAAACTTGTTAGACTCTGTTACTGCAGGTTCTATTACTTCAAACAAAGCGGTAGCTTACAATGGTAGTGGAGAAATAGCAGCCAACGCAGTAGACTTACAAGACGGTTGGAAGATAGAAGCTACATCATCTTATTTGAAAATTTCAAAAAGCGGCACTGTTGTTATGAGGTTGGCAACAAATGGTGCTGTAGAATTTAGAAACAACGTAACAGCTTACGATACATCAATTTCATAATAGGTAAGTTATGGCTCTTCAAAACAGTGGACAGATATCACTGAACGATATCCATGTTGAGGCAGGTGGTTCTTCAGGATCACAAGCTTCTATAAATGACTCAGACATTAGAGATCTAATATCCAAGAGCGATGGCGCACAAAACGCATTCAGCGAATATTACGGTGCTAGTGCAGGATTTGAGATGAGTGGTGGTCAGAGTTTGTCAGGTGGCACAACAGTGTCCGATTACATAAACTCTGGTGGTACATTTACCATACCATCTACCTCTAATGTTTTTGCTACTAGCACAGGTCATGCAGCGTTAATTATAGACATACCTTGTACTGTTCAGCTTTCTGGTAAAGTTATGGCTAAAGGTGGTGCTGGTGGTATTGGTTATCAAAATGGTCAAGCAGGTGGTAATGCAATTAGCATCACATCATCAGGCGTTTCTATAGTTGTCAACTCAGGTGGCTTTATTGGCGGCGGTGGAGGCGGCGGCGGTGGCGGCTGGAGAGACTCTAAAGCTTCAGGTGGCGGCGGTGGCGCTGGTGGCGGCAACGGTGGTGGAGCAAGTGCTAGTGCAGGTGGTCTAGGTGCTACTACTGCAGGTGGTACTGGAGGACACGTTGAGGCCAATCCATCCCAAACAAATCGTAAGTCATCTTGGGGTGGTGGCGCTGGTGGAGGCGGTGGCATGGGCCACAGTCATAATACTCCTGGCGGCGGTGGCGGTTACGTTATGCCTGGTGTAGGCGGTTACTATTCATTCTTCCATGCTACAGATAGCAGCCAAAACTATCTCAACAACAGTAATGGACACAGTACAGTTACAGGAAACTCTGCATACGGTGGTGCTGGTGGTAGCGCAGGTAACGCAGGTAACAATGCTGGTACTGGTGGAGTTATTTACAGTGGCGGTGGCGGTGGTGGCGGCTGGGGCGCTTCTGGCGGTTCCAGTTACAACCGAGTAGGAGGATCAGGTGGCAAAGCTATTGAAGATAACGGAAATAGCTACAGCTTAACTAATAATGGTACAATTTATGGAGCTACGACATAATGACCCCCGAAGAACTTGAAGACATGCTAGATCGTGCAGCCCAGCGTGGTGCTACAGCAGCATTGCGTGAGGTGGGGTTACATGATGATGATGCTCGTAAAGATATACAAGAAATGCGTAGCTTACTAGAAGCATGGCGTGATACACGTAAAGGCGTGTGGTCAACTATTGTAAAGATGTCAACTGTAGCAGTAATAACATTTATTGCCGCATCACTGTGGATGCAAATAGGGAAATAATAATATGGCTAAGAAATTTGCAGGGTTCAAACCTGAGACAATGGAAAAGAAAATACTTCCAGCTTTGGGATATACTGGACCGAATGATCAAAAGTCTATAAATCAATTCCTAGCGGCTAACCCTGCAGCAGCAGCTAAAATGGGTAAATACACAATGGCTGCTAGACAAATGGTTGAAGGCAAGCCTATGGCTACAGGTGGTATGCCAAGCGGTGCGGCCTTGACAAAGCAAATAGCTGGAGATCCTACAAAGATTGTAACCAAAGCAGCAACAGCAGCAAATGCAGGTGGACCTGATACACAGATAGCAGCAGGAACAGGACAAGCTCCTGCAGCACAACAAGCTCAACCAACAGCAGCCGCACCTGCAGCAGCAGCACAAGCACCAGCAGCCACACCTGCAGCACAAATGCAAACACAGCAAGCACAACCAGCAGTGGCTGCACAGGTACAAACTGCAGCAGCAGCACAAGGGCAAGTTGGTAAACAAGCACAAATGCAAGCTGCACAAGCTGATCCACAGCAAGCATCATCACTAGGACTACAAGCTGCACAACAGCAGGACGCACAACAGATACAAGCTCCTACTCCTATGCAGATGACAGCAGGTCAAACAATCAGTGGCTCTACTGTTGATCAAGGACAAGTGGATGCTACCCTAGCAAAGGCAGAAGCTGCGTCTGTAAAGGATGAGCTAGATGATTTGATGCAAGACTTTCAAGGTGGTAAAACACCTGCATGGGCTGCAGGAGCCATGAGAGCAGCTAACCAAGCTATGATAGCACGTGGCGTTGGTGCATCATCAATGGCAGGTATGGCTGTTGTACAAGCAGCTATGGAATCAGCGTTGCCCATCGCTCAGATGGATGCATCTAACAAACAGCAAATGGCTATGGCTAAAGCAGAACAACGTGCCGCTTTTTTAGGGCAAGAGTTTGATCAAAACTTTCAAGCCAAAGTTAAGAATGCAGCACGTATATCAGAGATAGCCAACATAAACTTTAGTGCAGAACAACAGGTGGCACTAGAGAATGCTAAGATGGCTCAGACTGTAGACCTAGCCAACCTATCAAACAGACAAGCCAAAGTAATGGCTGATGCTGCTACCATGTCTCAAATGGATATAGCTAACTTAGATAATAGACAGCAAGCAGCAATGCAACAATCTCAAGCATTCTTACAAATGGATATGGCTAACCTAACTAATGAGCAACAAGTAAGTATGTTTAAAGCACAAGAACAGGTAAACGCTATCTTGAGTGATACTGCTGCTGCCAACGCTGCCAAGCAGTTTAACGCTACATCTCAAAATCAAACAGATCAGTTTTTCGCAAGCATGGCTACACAAGTTTCTCAGTTCAATACGGAACAGAGTAATGCTATGGCTCGTTTCAACGCAGGTGAGACAAACGCACTAGCTCAGTTCAACACCGCACAGGCAAATGCACGTGACCAATTTAACGCACAGAACTCATTAGTCATAGCACAGGCTAATGCTCAGTGGGCGCAAAGTATAACTACAGCAGAGAATGCTGCAAACAATCAAGCAAATCGTGACGCTGCAATGGCGGCTAATAATTTAACTATGACAGCGTATAATAACACTGTACAACGTGAGCGTGATCTGTTAGCATGGGCTTGGCAATCGGGTGAGAACGAAAGAGAACAAGCTAACAATGTCGCTATCGCAAAAATTAATGCTGACGGTAAAGGTTCTAAGCTTCTTGAAACTGCTGCTGGTAGCTTCCTTGGTAAAATCACATCAAAAGCAGTCGATCTCATATTCTAAAGGTACTAACATGTCAACATATGATCCCAGAAGTATTTATCAATCCTACGCACAGTATGGCAGAAACAAAAAGAAGCAGTCTGCTAATAAAAAGAAGAATACTGGTTTAGGCTCTTCTAGAATGCAACGTGCTAACGTAGTTAGTTCTCCTAAAATTGGTAGTGGCAGAGGTGATTCTATAGTAGAAGGCCCTAATGAACGTGCCAATGCAATGAAAGATAATCGTCCGTTAGCCGAAAGAATAGATACAGCTTTTGTTCAAACCATACTAGACTTTATACCTAACTTTAATACTGATGCAAAGAAAGAAGAACCAAACGTTGTAGCTATGCAGGTATATGGAAGACCAGAATTTACAATACCAAAGCAACCAACTGTTACAGCAACACCATTACCCCCTACTACAGGTATGAACGTAGGTGCAAACTTTGGTACAAGCATGGGTATAGATCCTGTATCAGGCAGAGACTTTAGAGACTTGCCACAGAACACATACTCAAAAACTATGGAGGGCATAGTCTCAGGCACTGGCGGTAGGGATGGATCAGTTGTAACAGCATCTCCGAGAAAGCCAGGTATCATGGAAGCAGGAGCGCAGTTTGGGCCTGGAAAACCTGAAGATCCACCAATAGATTCATTAATAAATACCATTACTACTGGACCTAAAAAACCAGGATTAGGTCAGCAGTCCACTACTTATAAAGTAAAAAAGGGTGACACACTATCTGAGATCGCCAAGGCTTACGGTACAACTGTAGAAAGATTGGTAAATATTAATGACCTAGAAGATAAATCTGGCGACACCATACTTGCAGGACAAACACTAAAAATAATACCTGACGCTCCAACTGTATCTGAACCAACAGAAGCAACAGAAGCAGCAGAAACTTTTACTGCAGATAACGTAGACTTTGACTTCATTGCTGATCTAGAAGGTGCTGCAATAAACGAAGCATATGTGCCTCAAAAAGATGGGGTAGCAATAGACCAGTCTGGGGTTACAATAGGTACTGGCGTAGACTTAGGTAGTAAAAACGAAGCATATTTTAAAGACCTTGATGATGGTATAGTAGAAAAACTAAAACCATATTTGGGTAAGAAGAAACAAGCAGCAATAAATATTCTTGCTACTAAACCTCTTACATTAAGTGACGCAGAAATAGCAGAGCTTGATAGGTATGTAAAAGAAAAAGAATTAAAAACTCTTAAAGATCAATGGGATAAAGATTCTGATGTTAAGTTTGAAGACTTACCAACCAATAAAGCTACTACTGTAGCTGCTACTTTTTATCAACATGGAACTCAAATGTTTGACTATGATTATTGGGATCAAACAACTGGTGGAGATTGGGAAGCTGCAAGGGATAACCTAAGAGATTTCAATGATAAAAATCCATTATTCGACAGGAGGAGACAACGAGAGGCAAACTATTTAGAAAGCGGTGAATTATAATGTTTGGACTCCCCTTAGAATTAATAACAATGCTTGGCTCCACCGTACTAGGTGGGGTGATGTCCATC
>CETN01049275.1_pt1 | contig 14981 bp, 8 predicted proteins | sample 531301 | NCBI WGS metagenome assembly CETN01 (sample SAMEA2622656, study PRJEB7988) | marine metagenome | isolation source: saline water (ENVO:00002010), including
ACCTTGAATGGTGTTAAACTATGCTTTGGTGTTGCAGTAAAGAAGTATGATCTCTCAGCATACATTGAGAAATACTCTACTGATGGGATAAAGTTTTTCCTAACTGAGTTGTGTGCTTCATCAAAGTATATTGTATCAACATGAGCATAACTCTGTTGTATTCTATGAAGTGAATGATATGTTGTAAAGATGATCTTTCTACCTTTACTGAACTTACACCACTCAGCAATTTCTACTGGTTTAGTAGTGCTGAAATACTTTGTATCACCACTATGAACGTGCATTACCTGAACATATTTGTATTTCTCTCTTATGACTTCCATGAACTCAGAACATAATTGCTCTGCTAATAGGAGACGTGGAGCGACTACAACAATAGTCTTCCAACCCTTATCAAATTCTCTAATAGCATCCTGAATAGCAATAAGAGTCTTACCACCACCTGTAGGTACGATGACTTGTCCCTTAGAATGTCTTGCTAGTGCTTCCAGTGCTTTATTCTGGTGAGGACGTAACTGCATCTATGCTCTATTAATATGAAGATATTATAGCATAAAAAAAGACCCTACATGGGGTCTTGTGACACTTTCGCCACTGGTTGCCTTAAAGTATTATAGAACTTGCCTTGCAACCATACAAAGGTATGTATAACTTTATGATTTTTGACTGTCTTCTACTTTCTGTGCGATCTCATCAAACTTACCGTTCATCCAATCATCACTATGCTCAGACCATGAACCAATAGGACAACTCTCTATTGATATTTTTGCTTTCATTTCTAATGGACATCCACAATGCTTACACATGTGTGGTCCTATATCATACCATTCACATTGCTGACATATCTTCAGTCTCTTTGTTAATACTTCTTCAGATACAAAGAAATCTTGTTGATTAGCTAAGGCATGTTTAATAACATCCCATGTAAATTTTGCCAAATTCTCACCTCTTTTAGGAAGTGACGGATAATCATGTTCAGTAGTCATAATTATATAATCTAGTGTACTATTTAGTACCCTCCTTTGATATTACCTGTAGACCCTGCCACCGCATATCCTGTACCTCGTACTGCTCTACCAGCAGATCCACCACCTCCACCAGCTTGTGGTCCAGGTCCAGTATTTCTTCCATAATCATTAGGTGGAATTATATCATTTCCACCTGCCGTACCAGGTTGACCCCAATCTCCACCTGCTCCACCAATACCACCTGTATTACCTACACTTGCATAAGTAGGACAATTCTTTGGAGTTCCAGCAAGACCATTCATTCCATTAGTTTCTCGATTTTGATTACCACCTTGTCCTAATCCACCATATCCACCAGCACCACCTGGAGCACCTGGTTTTTGTGCTGGATCATCAACAGTACAATAAGCTGCTTTTATACATGTTTTATGACATACAGCTCTCCAACCCCAACAATCACATCCTATACCTGATTGATGACTCGCATAAGTTCCATTACCAACGGTTAAACTATCTCCTACACTATCACCATTACTATCATGTGTTTGCGTGTCATAAATTCTTCCATGTAAGTATCCACCAGGATCATTAATTGTTATTTGATTATTTCCAGCTTCATCTAAGAAGTTTCCACATCCAATATACCATTCACACTGACAATCACCACCTCTTGAGTATGAATACCATTCACCATAACCATTATTAACATTACCTACTGTCACTTTTGGCAACCAACAAGGACCATCTGGACCTTTAGTACCACCGCCTCCACGACCTCCACCGCCTCCTCCTCCAAAGAGTTCGGAATTAGATCTTAACCATACTCCAAAATTATTACTATTGGCAGTACCAGTCATTCTAACTGCATCACCACCAGGTCCACCCTCAGTGATAGAATTTGGCCAATTAAATGCAGAACTAGAAGGAGTCTCACCACCTCTAAGTCCACCAGCACCATGAACAATCGCTGCAATATCTAGTGTGAAATTAACTACTTCTTCATTAATATTAAATGCAGGTTGATTTGGATTGAATGACTCACAATCATGTTTAATATAATACCACTTACGAATATTCTTATTCATATTACTATTCCATGCCAATCCACCAATATTAATAGTGGATGTAGATGTACTAGAAGTCTCTATCATATAATACTTTCTACTATTCTGGAATTGTGATACTTTCCAATTAACAGTAGTTGCAATAGGAGTATTCTCAGTTGAATCAGGAACAACAGGATCCATATTAGTTTTAGATGTTCTCCTTCTTAATTCAGATGCTTTAATAGTTCCTGATGGATTCTTATCTCTAAAAGTATTTCTTAACTGACTAAATTTAACATTAGACATCACTGGAAAATGTACTGTATTAAGTACATCCTTTTGTTCTAAATTATTATTACCACCTGGTGCATATACACAACTACCATCATCAATAGTAGCATTAGGATTATAGTTTGTTGCATTAGGATCGGTACATCCTGAAATTGGACCATAAGTACAACTACCATCATCCACGTTTGCATTTGGATCATAGTTTGTTGCATTAGGATCAGTACATCCTAGAACCTGAGTATTTGGTGTTGGTGTTGGTTGTTGACCAACATTCAATGATGTTTTTAATACAGTACCAGAAGCATTTGTAGCTACAAATGCAACACCACCTGGATTTGCTGGCCATGTATTAGGGAATGAAGTAGCAGAAGTATTGTTAATTCTAACTGTTAATTTACGATTTCCAGCAGGTACTCCATTTTGGAATGAAGATATTAAACTATTACCAAACCCTGAACCTCCAACAGTAATAATATCAGATGTTAAAGGATTACTCGTAGATCCTACTATAACATCATCAATGAGAAATGTTGCTTCACCATCAGCAGCAACTTCTAATATAACTTGTCCACCTTCATGTGTAAACACATAAGTTGTTTCTATTGTCTGACCTACTAATGGATCAGTGGTAGATGGGAACACAGCATAGGTATTCATAAATGATCCCCATGCACCACTAGCAGTTTGTGGGAAAGAATCACTTGATCTAGCAACTATATCTCCAAAGGTTGGTAGTCCATTTCTTGCGTCCTTCAATATCCATGCAACACCACCTGGATTCATATTCCATACAGATCCACCACCAATATTGTTTATAGTGGCAGTAATCCAATGATCTCTATGTGAAGTTGTACTAACTCCAAAATTTGTAGATGTATTATGAGGACCAATAGGTAAAGCACCCGAAGTAATAGTTCCTAATGTTTCCTCTGTATCCCATACAAATGTTGCTCTACCATCACACTGACATTCAAGTGTATAATCTCCAGGTTGTCCAGGAAGATTAAATCTCCAAGTAGCTGTATGATCTTGATCTGGTAATGGATTAGTATTAGAAGGGAACATTGCATAGTCCTTCATAAACTGTGACCAACCTTGAGGATCAGTCAAATACCAACCAGAAGCACCTTCAGAAGCCTTAACCCATGCAGTTTGTGGTGTCCATTTTTCCCAACCAACAAACCAATCTGATGGAGCAAATTCACAACTACCATCATCTACAGTAGCATTTGGATTATAGTTTGACGCATTAGGATTAGTACATCCATAAACAACAGGATCATCATCTGGTATAGTAACAGTAGAAGCATCCCAAAGTACTTTTGGAGTTCCACCCATTAAACTTTCTAAATCTGCCCATCTAATATCTGTTGCCGTATTTGGTTCTTCACCATAATAAAAATCATCTTCAGATTGAACACCACATTTATCATTAATCCAATCTTTTATTTCAGACCATCCCCAAGATCTATTTGATTGTAATTTAGTGGCAATTATACCAGCAGCAGTAGGACATGCTGAACTCGTTCCATCAAAATATCTATCATAAGGAGTTAAACTAAGTCCAGAATAACTATCCTGTCTTTGATAAACTGAACTATTAGTACCAGAAGTTGCAGCAAGAGTTCCATCTCCAGGAGTATAGCAATCAACTGCTTCTCCCATTACACTATAATCTACCTTTCTTTCCTTTCCAGTTGGGGGGTAATGATAATTACCATCATCATCGTGCTGGTCATCTAATGCACCAACATTAATTACTGGATAAACAACTTTACCAGTGTTACTATCAGTATATTTTCCTGCTGCTTGTGGCCATCCCCATCTACTTATAGATCTATAAAAACCATCATAACTAACAGCCTCATTGTATGGTGTACCAGGTCCTTCTGCATTGGTAGAGTAATAGTTGTTGTAATCAGGATGATCCGAATTAACCATTTTTTGATTACTATTACCAGCAGCAACAAGTACAATAACACCTTCTTCAATACATTCATCAGCTGCTGCTGAAGTAGCATCAGGTACTTTTTCTTTTTGACATCTCCCTCCATCTCCTGGTACACCAATATCAGCCAAAAATGCAGGTTTGGAACTAAAAGCTACACCACCACTTCCATCAAGTCCTTGTCTATAATAATACGTTGCAGGAGTGAAGATATGAGATCTAAATCCCCAACTATTACTACAAACTGTTGGATTCTTTGTATTATCTGAAGGTCTATTTGGTTTGTGTTTGTGAAATACATTCACTATTTCCCAATAAGAGTCTTCTCTTATGTTTCCAATTCTATGAGCGTGCCATTTATTAGCATTAAATGCCCATCCCTGTGTTCTACCACATGCTTGTGCCATACATGGAGTACCATGAGTTGCAGTGCTAGTAGGATATGCTGTATTACTACCATTACATCGAGCTCTAGTATAAGTTTGATCGCTTACACTAATACTACCAAAGTCGGGAAAAGTATAACTAAATCCACCGTCAATAATATCATTACCTGGTCTAATTATGGGATCTACATGAGATCTAGCATAATTATTTTGCCACCATCTTCTAGCCCATACCTCTTTAGGAACTATAGTTCCATCCCAACGAGTCTCTAACTTCTCAGGATCATTATTATCAAAAATAGCGTAAAGAAAATAATAACCAGGTTGTCCAGGAGAATTAGGTGTTTGAAAAAATTCTGGGTCAAGGTAGTATGGAGCATCTAATACTAAATCTAGTATATCACATGTACCATTTCCTGGTAAAACATTACCTCCAGTATATAATTGTGGACCATCTCCAGTATTATTACAAAATTCTGGATGACCATACCAAACACCATTATCTCCAACAATTACATCAATATCTTTACCATCACCAATATATTCAATCTTATCCTCAATCACATCAGTAGGTGCTTTACCCTTCCACGGATCAACCTTTGCCGTACTTCTTAATATTTGAAATCCAGATCTATTAGTAGAATAACCACCTAAACTTTGTCCATTATTATGAACTCTATAATTCTTAACATTACTAGAATATCTATCCAAGTATAACAGATCATCTGGAAACGGCTCAAATGAACCTGGATATGCACTTTGATCTATACGAACAAATTTTACTTTTGGGTGATTCCTTAAGGATTCAACTTCAGCATCATCAAGTAAATATACTGCTCTAGTCTTACTAATTTTTTTATCATTAACACATTCAATACTATCCTTTGGAATATTATCTTCTAATGTTCCATCTTCCATTAATACTTTATGAATATGATCCCAATCTTCTGGAGTATGACATCCAACAGCATATTGTTTTTTACCACTACCAGATGGAACTTTTGGTAATGTATCCAAATATTCTTGCCAATACGACCTTCTCTCTTCTTCAGTAAAATCTGGAGATAAAGCTTTATCAAGACTCATAAGTAATACCTAGAATAGATCTTGCCAACCCGTAGGTGTATAGCATTGAAGTTTATTTGTAGTAGAGTTATAAACAACGCCACCAAAGACAGTCTGGAGTCCTACCTGATTTGCTGTTGTTATAACTGGAGGAAGCATATAACCAACAGTTCCAATACCACCAACCATACTAAAGTCAACTACTGCTCTTGTCATAGTAGTACCAATACCAACAAATGATTTAGATGTACCATCAAGATTAATTCCACCATTTCTTATAACAATATCATTGTTATGTACTTGTATTGCTCCTGTACTTCCAATAATATCTGGATTAGGAGCAGTCGTTCCAAATCCTACAGTAGATGAAAATGCTGCATTTCCCTGTACTAACAATTCATTGCCATATAATCCGACAGTATCAGTATTAATACCAATACCACCAAGTAATGCTTTTTTACCTTTACCATCCAAATCTGTTGTTGGAAGAGCAGAAGTAAGACCTACTTTATTGGTTATATTTACATTATAAAATGTAGAAATACCAGAAGTATTATTAAGATTAGTTCCTGTAAGTATAGATGGCCAATTAAATGTACCACTTATAGATCCACGAACATCAAGATTTCCACCAACCCAAGCATTACCTGTAACAGTAGAAGTACCAACCACATGTAATGTATTAGTTGGAACAGTCTGATTAATACCTAACTTACCATCATAAGTAAGAGACATTAACTCATTATTAGTCTGTCCATATTTCCAACCAAATCTACCTGTACTCAAACCAGCAGGTCCATTATGAAGAACCATATTAAGACTACCAGTGTCATTATTAATAACTTCTAGTGTCTTATTAGTACTACCATATCGTATATAACCAACACTACTACCAGCACCAACAGTCTGACCAATACTAACTTGTGCAACACCTGAATCTGCAACAACTTCTATCTTACTTCCATTAGACTTTCTAACTTGGAAGTCAGTTGTTGGAGTTGCAGTTCCTACACCTGCCTGGCCTGTTGCTAATGTTGTAAATGCAGTACCACCAGTTCCAACTTTTACTTGTCCATTCGCATTAACAACACCAGTGAATGTTGATACACCAGATATACTTAGATTAGTTGTATCTAATTGAGATGTTATAGTAACACCAACTCCAGAAGTTGATAATACTTTAGTAGGTGTACTTCCATAATATAATTCAACTGAACCACCTGCATACGCTCTCAAAGCATCTTTAATTGTTCCTGTACGCAGTCTTACATCATTAACAGAATCAAGATATAATGTTCCAGAACTGTTCAATATAGATGAACCAGTATTCCAATCACCTCTAAGTTCTAATAGATTAGTAGATCCAAATAGAACATGAGCATTTCCAGCAAATTTTAAACTATTAGCAGACTTATCCCACTGTGCATTATGTGATGTGCCAATAAATTTTGCATCATCATTAAATGTAGAAATACCAGTTGCATTTAATGTAGATGCTGTTATATCACCAGTAATATCACCAGTTACATTACCAGTGAGATTTCCAGAGAAAGTAGTAGCAGTTACAACACCAGTTGCATTAATATTACCCGTTGAATCTATACCAACACCCGTAGAATTATCAGGATTCTTACCAACTTGGAATTGATAAACTGGATCGGTAGTACCTACACCAACCGAACCTGAATTGTATATTGAAGTAACACCAGCACCTATATTAACATCCGTCCATTGTGAAGTTGGTAGATTAGAAAGAGTAGAACCATCACCTTTAAAACTCGTAGCAGTTATAACACCACTCGAATTCATATTAATACCAGTACCAAGTTTAACTTCAGCAAAAGTTGAAACTCCAGTAACATTTAATTCTGTTGTAGTAACCAGTCCTGCAACAGCAATATTTCCTTTTACATCTAACCTTTCTGTAGGAACTGTAGTACCAATTCCAACCAGATTACCTCTGACGATAAAATCATCGTCATCAACCTGGACACCATCTCTAAAGCTAAAGCTCTTCCTTATATTAGGCATTACTCGATATTTTTAGTTATTTATTAGGATAGTGCATCGACCTTTGCAGACAATTCCTTAATTGCTTCAATTAGCAATGGAACAAGTCTCTTATAGTCAACGGCTTTAAGTTCATTACCTAGACTAGGATCATAACCTTCTGCTTCACTCAAATCTCTTGTTTGAGTAACACCAGGTAATCCAAGTTTTTCAACTTCTTGTGCAATAACACCAGTATCAGTTTGGCCACGCAAATGTTCATAGTTTTTATCATTCCAAGTAAATGTATTACCTGAAATTGATTTAACCTTATCAAGAGCATTAGGAATAACTGTGATATTATCTTTTAATCTTTCATCAGAACTGGAGAAAGCAGTAATGTCACCACCAACGTATAGATCATTATTAATACCAACACCACCAGATACTACAAGAGAACCTGTAGTCTTACTGCTAGAGTTTGTTGTTGCTTTTGCTCTCAACTGTCCATTAGATTCAAGTATATCATCAACTGTTGTAGTTCCACCAGCAGAATCAATCGTTAAATTACCAGTAGAAGTATCAAGTTCATTGGCTCCAGTAAGACCAACTTGGATATTACCAAATGTAGCACCATTACCACCACCAATTTGATTGAATGTGGCAATACCAGCAACATTCAAATCTCCACCAATGTTGACATTCTTAGCAACACCGAGTCCACCTTTAAGTACAAGGCAACCTTCATTAATATTATTGGACTGCTCAGTACCAGCAATCTTCAAGGTACTATTCATAACAGTAGTACCATTCAACCTAACTTCTGAGTTGAATGTAACAGGTCCATCAAACTGAGATAGAATCTTATCAGATGTACCACCCTCAACAATTAATCTGTCTTTAATTACAACTTCATCAAAAATAACACTAAGTTTTGATGGGTCTTGTCCAGTGACAGTAGGAAGAGGAGCATCATATGTTTGTTCTGTACCTGTTGCAGAACTTACTCTCTTATTACCAATAAAGAAATCACCTCTGTTATTCATACCAGTATAGACAACAGCACCACAAGATCTTTCTTGTGCTTGAACTAAGAACTCTTCTCTTTCAGATAGAGTTGTAGTCTGAATCTGTGGTAAACCAGTTGAATAGTTTCCTGGTCCATAACCAAGGTATTCAAATGTATGACCAGAAGCACGAATAATAGATGGTCGTCTAAATTCAACTGCTAATGGATCAATCTTCTTAATCTTTGTTTTATCAACATGATTAGTTCTAGTAGTTCCTAAGTAACCACGAATTACTGTAAGTTCATTATTACCAGAACCACTAAGATTATTACTAACTACCCTTACTATTTCATTGTCAATCTGTAATAAAGATCCAAGTGAGAACTTAGATCTTAAATTAATCTTATCAGCAGCAGTAGGAATATCATTAATAACAATCTTATTACCACTTCCTAATGCTGCACCAAGATCATATGTAGAACCTTGATAGAAAGAGAATCCTCTTGCACCTACACTCTCATTACCTGCATCAGAAATTGCATCAGCAGCAGACATTCCATGAGGTATATAACGAGCAGGAGTTATATTTGTATCAGTTTTAACAGAGAAATTAGAGGCACTTACTTTCTCTTTTACATAAAAATCTCCAAGACTAACATTTGAAGAGTTAAGTAATCTTACTTTACTACCAGATACTAATCCATGAGCTGCGACACCACCACTACCCCAAAATGTAGATATTCCAGTTGTTGCATCAAACTGAGTAACACCTATTGATCCTGCAGGTCCAGTATTGGCAGCATATTGGCCAACAATAATAACAGGATCAGCAGCAGCATGAGCAATAGCAACTTTATTCTTAGCAGGAACGTCTGTAATTCTATATTGTCCACTAGCAGTAGTACCAATACCAGTAATTTCTAGACCATCACCAACATTAGATATAATTTGTTCACCTGAAATAGTATATCTTGCAGCACCATTACCACCACCAACTTTAGTTTGATCAAAATATAATGGAGTTGTAACACTAGCATTATAACCAGAACCTGGGTCAATAATTTCTACATTAGAAATACCACCACCAGCTACAACTACTCTTGCAGTTGAACCATTCCATGCGTTTGTTGCTGGATTTGCTCCACCACTTAATAACTTAACATCCTGATATGTTCCATTATCATAATTTGCACCAGCAGTAACTGTTCCAGTAGCAATACCATTAAAGTTATGATTCTCAGTAAATGTAATAGTACTAATACCAGCAGTATTATCTCTACCAACTGCACTAATCTTCTTACCTACAGCAAAATCAGTTAAGAATTGATCTACACATTCTCTAGTAATACTCTTCTTAAGGTCATTAGTTACAACTTCACCAAGAGGATCTCTTTTTGCATAAGAAACTGCTGCATTTGGGTTGTCGTCTGGATTATCCTTATCTTGTTGTGGATAAAGATCAGTAACATTCTGACCATACTTAAGTTCAGTAAATTCTTCACTAACACCTTGATCTGCTTTTAATACAAATAGATGATATACACCATCCTGAACATTATATTCATATTCACTTATAACTTCAGTTCTATAAACATAGTAATTGGATTGAATATCATTCCTTTCAAATCTTGGTAATGCAAGATCTCTAGTAGTTACATCACTGGTAAATGTTCCAGGATCATGTGTAACTCCTACTATATCAGTTGTTGAATAAGTAAATGTCTTATTATCAGCAGTTGTAGTAACTTTAAATGTACTGTTATATCCACTATTACCAGCACCAATAGTATTATTTGTACTCTTTACATTTACTATTTTAACTAAATCATTAGCCTTTAAATTATGTGGTAATGCAGTTCGTACAGTAACTACATTAGAAGATTCTGTACATGTACTAATAAACCTATGATTTCTCTTATAGGCATAATCAGTTGCATCAATAGTATTATCTGTAAAGTCAGTAGTTGCTTTAGCACCAGTAAAGCTTGAATCCTGAATTACAAAACCTTCATTTGGATTTCTTGCATTGAATGATTCTTTAGGAACAACAACACGCATCTTATAGATCTTATCATCTAATGATCTACCATCCTCTTTTCTTGTTAAGTAAGATACTTCTGTTTTAACATCAACAGCAGGTAATGTATTAATTTTAGTATAAAGATTACTATTAGTACCTACATGAACAAACCAATTATTATTTGCGGAGTCCCACTGAATTGGTGATCCAAGATCACCTGATTCTTTATCATGTACTCTACTTGTAATATAAAGATCCGAACCACCATATACTGTAAGGTCTTTTGAATTATCAGCATTAGTTTTAGATGATGCTAATTTAATACCAGTACCATTTCCTAATCTAATAGCATAATATGTTGTTTCATCTTCTAAATTTTCTGGAAGATCACCAATATCACTATAAATTCTTACACTTTCACCTGTTTGTATAGTGTGTCCACCAACAGCACCAATAGTAAACTCATTATTTGTTGGACCAGATGTAACTTTATATGATTTTTGAGAAGTATCAGTACCTATGGCAACTGTTGCTGAATTCATATCAACATCAAGCATATGCACAGGTGCTTGATAAACAGTTCCATCTATACTTACTGAAACTACTTCATCATTCTTTGCACCAATTCTATATCCTCTTAAAGTAGCTGGTGGTGCATCATCTTTATCATCGTATCCATAGAGATAAAGATGACTTGAAATACCAACACCAGTAGATCTCGTCTTAGCTACGTCAATGGCAATCCAATCAACAGCTTGGTCTGTTTTGGTAATTGCTTTTGGTGTAATAATATTGGTTACAAATGCATTATCATCCTTAGTAAATGCTTTATTCTTGAATCCTTCAGCAGAAAGTGAGATCTGACCAAAGTTGGAGTTAGAGTTTGTAATTGAAGCATCAGATCCAGATTGTATATCAAAATGTTTGTTATAACCAATAGCAAACACAGAAACTATCTGAAGAACAGCATCATTTGTAATCTTAATATGACTTGTTTCCCATCCACTTCTATAAATCGCATTAGGATCTGAATGATAAACAGTATCTGGGTTTAATGAAGATGCTCCTTGAGATAATGCAGATCCTTTTACAACTTGAATTGCAATATTATCATATTGTCTAGAAGATTTATTATACTTAACAAATGCTCTATCATCTTTTTGTAGTGAGACACCAGTAAACTGTGCAACAACCATTGATCTGAAACCAGATGCCTTATGGCCATCTGCTTTCATACCATTCATACCCCATACAGAACGTAAAGAGCAGTTGAATATATATGGAGATGCACCAGATACAGTATCAGTTTCAATTTCTACTGAAGCAGCAGATACGGTAGGTTGAGGTGGTAAATTATCTCGTACAAATGGTAATAAGTAAGTAAACTCAGTAGCACTAACAACACTTTGTACTATAGTAGAAATATTATAATCTAAAGTATCAACACCCTTAACCTTAATAGGTGTTCCTGCATTTAAATTATGATCTGCTGTTGCAGTAACAGTTACAACTGTACCAGGTGTAAATCCATCTCCAGATTTAATATTAGAAATTTGAATAGGATCTGTGGCAAATGCACCAACAATTTCCCACTCAGGTCTTTGCTTGGAAAATCCACCAGAAGCACTAGGGAATTTCTGATCAATATCCCTTGTAGATGCAAGGTTAAATGCGTTTGATAATTTACTATAATATTGATCTAAATCACTTATATCGAATCTCTGAGGAATAGTAACACCATCAGCATATTCAAAACAAGTTAATTTATGGTGAGAGAAAGTAGGTTTGGCTTGGTTATTAGAAGAGAAATCAGATTTATCTGTATATACTAGACTATCTTCACTACCATCAAAGAATGTAAACTGGAAGAAATAACAAGAACCAGTAACTCTGAAAAGAGCAGTTGGTGGAGCTGCACTATCTGAAGCAGTTGGATTTGGTACATATTTTGGTCTAATCTTAGTTTTTCTAAGATCCATACCAACAATAGAAGTACCACGAGGAATTATTACACCACCATGAATACTATTAAACTTATAAAGATCATTATTTTCTTGATTTAAATCAAAATTAGAATCTAATGTTAATGAAAGAATATTTTGTGCGTTCTGAGTATCATCTCCTGCTGGTGTTACTGCTTTTGCTACACCACCTACATCTCTGACTCCATAACCAGGTCTATTATCAACAAAATGTTCTCCAGGATATACAAGTATTGTTGTCTTCTCTACTATATCATTATCATTACCCTTTAAATATGAAAATCTTGCCGATTCAAGCAATGCTCTCTGAATCGTCTTAAACGGTTGTGTTAATGAATTACCCTGATTCGTGATCGCATCAGTTGCATCAAGATCACTCGGATTGACGTAAAGAATACGTCCTTCCGTATTCTTCACAAAATTCTCTAATTTATTAAGAGGCATCTTCTTATAATGGCCAAAATATTTCTATGTTTCTATTTAGTTAGGTAAATTCTTCCTCTTGATAATAGAACTCCATATCAGGTGGTAATTCCTCTGGATTTTCTATTTCAAGAGGAAAAAATTCTGGATGAACTTCTTCTTCTACCAAATAACTAAAAGACTTGTACATATCTAATGGGTCATATGTACGATTTTCATCTGCTATTTTACACAGATCCTCATCCCATAAATGACCGTCTGGTAATTCGTCAAATGTAAATGGCATTTCATTTATTAAGAACATCTTTACGATTTTCTTACCATCATCAAACCAACAGAATCTAGTAGTGATTTTATACATAAAACCCCTGCAGAATTAACGTTATTTAGATATTAAGTTTCAGCACCACCGCCAGTCCTTTGAAGACGGATCCATTCATCCTCTTCTTTCTGAGGATCATCAACTAATCCTTCTTCTTTTAACTTCTTATAATTATAACACCCATCAAATGTAAGTTTTATTTTAGGGTCATTTTGTTTTTTCATGAATGGAAAGTCCAGCGTACTCTATTCGCTCTGGTTCAAGTAACTTAGTCACCACTTCTTTAACATCCATAAATTGCTCAGTTGTTTCGCATGTTATAATTCTCTCCTCACCATCATCAGAGATAATGAGAAAAGATCTATTACATACATCAATAACCGTGCGGTTTACCCAATCATCTTCCATAATCTAACCTCTTACCAGAGCACCATAGCATATGTAGCCAAGTTTGTCAAGACCAACCAGTTATTTCAATCTTTGCTCCAAAGTCTGTTCTACCATAAGTATTAAGATCTCCACAACATGCACCATTATCATGTACTGATAGATGTTGTCTTGTATGAGATGCTATACCAGCACCTCCACCTTGGTCTTCTCCACCACAGTAAATACCAGAAACTCTTCTACTGTGATCATGTGTTCTAAACATATAATACAATCCACCCTTTAAATAATAAGTAGCTGAAGATTGATTTTCACTAAAAGTTGCCCATAGTGTTCCACCAAGATTATTATTATAAATATCAGAATTTCCTTGAAAATTATATCCACCAGTAAAGGGTGTAGATCCACCAGAAGAATTTTGAGGACCATAAAGTCTAATATCTAAAAAATGACCAGAATTATTTTCCCATTTAGTAAATCTTACATTAACTGTTTGAGATGTTGTCCATCCCGTAAGATCAAGATATAAACCATTATGTTGAACATCTGCCTCTAAAGTTGTAGGAAATAATTGATGTGGTTTTCTTATGATTCTTCCAACTTTATGATTGAACCAATCGGCAAATCCAATTTGAACATCATAAGGTAATGTAGTATCTTGAGGAATACTACAAAAATTACCATCAAATCCATTAGTACCATTACAAGGAACTAAACCATTACATTTGTAATATGCATAAGTATTATAACCATTCCACTGATGTCCACCACCTCCAAATTGTTTCTCCATCTCAACCATACTGATTCCTAAATGAGCACTCGATAAAGCATCAGCTGCTGATGTTGGAATCCAACCTCCTACACAACTACCATTTCCACCAGCCATTTACTTACCCTCCAGTTTTTCTAATCTAGATTTAAGATCATCTATAGTACCTTGCTGTTCTTTTATAGCTTCAATCAATAAAGGTACTATTTTTTCATACTGTACTGTCATATATTCTTCATTGCCAGGTGCAGGTTTAATTGCTTCTGGTAATACTTTCTGTACATCTTGAGCAATGACACCTACCTGTACATCATCACAATCATATCCAAGTTCTTTTGCCTTCTCATTCTCCTTATAATATACACCCTTAAGATT
>CETN01070036.1_pt1 | contig 14968 bp, 14 predicted proteins | sample 531301 | NCBI WGS metagenome assembly CETN01 (sample SAMEA2622656, study PRJEB7988) | marine metagenome | isolation source: saline water (ENVO:00002010), including
TTAACACCAGCATCAATCTTGGTATACAAGTCCATGAATGACTCTTTCGTATCATCATCGAATCGTGCGACACACAACTCAATCGACTTCATTTTGTCACCAAAGATTGCGAAGGCTTTTGCAATGTGGTCAAGTCTCCTAGTTGAAATCAACTCGTCAACACCACCATCATAGAAAGTCTTACGAATGACATCAGTCCAAGTCACAAGATTGTCTGCGAAGTTCTCATCTACAGAACCATACTTTTTCATTGAACCAAGAACAATCTTTTTCTCAACTGCATTGGAAGGATATGGTTGTTCAATCGTAACCGCAAACCTCTCAAGGAACGCCTCGTTAAGAATGTTAGTTCCAATGAAACGACCATCTTCAGAACCTTTACCTTTTGTGTTTGCAGTTGCAATCACATTGAAACCTTCTTTCGGAGTGATCCACTTGTTTACCTTCTTGAGATAAACACCTTTACCTTCAAGAACAGGTTGGAGTGCAAGTAACTTGTTAGAACCTAAGTCACACTCATCAAGTAACAATGTGCAACCACGTTCCATCGCCTCGACAACTGGGCCAGGAACAAACTTGGTCTCACCATTTACAAGACGGAAACCACCAAGTAAATCGTCCTCATCAGTCTCGATTGTAATGTTGACTCGAATCAACTCTTTCTTGAGAGATGCGTGTATTTGTTCAACCATCAAAGTCTTACCATTACCAGATAGACCAGTAATAAAAACAGGATAGAACATCTTAGACTGAACAATCTTTTTGATTGTCGCATGGTGACCCCAAGCAACAAATCCATCAAACTCACTAGGAACTAAGTTCTGTGATTCCATATTAGTGGACATAACAAGATTCATAGAAGTTTGCATTTGTGTCTCAACTGGTGCGACTGGTGCAACTGAACCGCCCTCTGTTGGTAGTTCAAACTGATTGTAACCAGTCTTGAACTGTTTCATAAACCAACCTGCGAGTGGAACACCTGCATTTGTAGACGCATCACGAACTTGTTGTTTATTGATAACAGAACCACTACCAAACATATTATTGGCAGAGTCAATAAACTTTTGTTTTTGTGGACTAAACTGCATAATATTTCCTCATAATGTAATTTAAAAATCAATCTATACCGTTAGTATACCATAGAAAAAGAAATTGTGTCAAGTGATTTAGTGAAAATAGATTCCTTTATAATCAATGACTTATGCAATTTCTTTTTCCTTTCAAATCAGTCACTTACGCAACCATCTTTACGAACTTATTGAGTAGTGGTCTGTTGACAATCTTACCATTACTCATTTTTCCAAACGCCCTCTTGAGTGCAGCCTTGTTCGCACCGACTTCAACTTCGAGTTCAGAACTTAACTCAAACTTTTGAGCACCCGGCAGAATGTAGAACTCATCGTATCCTTGAGACTTTGAAACAAGAACATTGTCTTTGTTGAGTATCTTTCTGTACTCTTTAATTTTACTTGAATCATATTGTCTCATTTCCATTTTATCTCTGAGGACATTAGTATCAACTGTACCCTTTGAACCACGACCAGCAATGAAGAATCCTACAATGTTCATACCAATCATTCTATCTTTCAACATTCCGAGAAACAGTCTTGTCTGATAGTCACGATGTAAAAAACCATTATCGTTCACTTTTGGAATGTGAGTTTTTCTCGTGACAGGATCAGTAACAACCATAATTGTTTTGTTGTATCGGAATAATCTTGATATATTATCTATACCCTTGTTACCATCCCTATCTATTCCTACCTTACCAGTAATATCACTACCATAACCGTCAGTCAAAAATATCGTGTTTACTTTCTGAACACCAGTATCACGTTTGAACTGTGGAACTATGTCCATCGCAGAGATGATAGCTTCGTTAAGTGGTGTACCACCAAGACCCATTCTTTCGGATGGATACTCAACTCTGAATGAGTTATTAGGATGATTCATTCTGTATGCACGACTATCATATGCAACTGCGATACTTAACATTTTAGTCATCATCTTACACTGTTCACTCGCAGACATTTTACTTGATACGAAGTTTAGTAACCTCAAGTCTCGAATATTAAGATCACCGACATTTTTTGATTGAACATTACGACCATCATCGTGAGAGTAGTTCCAAGAATTAGTAAACGCATAAACCTCAAAAGGTATCTTAACACGATTGCAGAACCAAATGAGATTGAATAACTGTTTTACAGTTCCTAAGATATTTTCTGCCATTGAACCAGACCAATCTAAGTACATCACCATACCATGATTAGTTGCACCAGGCAGAGTAGTAACTTTCGCAAACAAATCCTCATTGAACTTGTAAGTGTGTAACCTACCCATATCAAGTGAACCAGTTTTAGAAACTGACGCACGAGCATACTGGTCAGCAGACTTTTTCATTTCAAACTCTTTAACAAGATAGGAAACTGTTTTCTTACTTTCAGATTGTAACTTGATAAACTCACTATCAACATACTCTCTGTACTCTGTATAATCACTACTGTCATATTTTGATTTGTCTGCAAGGATTTGTTTAGGAGTAATGATAATCTCTTTAATATTAACTTTAGGAATCCTAACATAATCCCTATCATACGCACTCTTATCTCTCAGTGTATCAAGAGAGTTACCATAAGTGTTATCGGTAGTTGCAGTGATAGGAACACTTGTTGGCCCACTACCTTCTTTACCAGTGACTTGTGTCTCAGTCTTTTCCTCTGTTTTTTCATCAGACTCACCACATACCACTTTTTCTTCAGTGACATCACCATCTTGTCTATCAGACTTTTCTGCGTCCATACCTGCACCAGACTGGTCATCTTCTGACTCACCAGAACCTTGAGACTCCATTTCTTGTTCACCATCATCACCTGTAGTCATTTCAGGTGATTTCCCTACATTCTGTTGTTCCTCAGATTGAGATTCTTCATTCTCACTTTGGAACTTGTAAAGTTCCTCTGCAACATTCAGAACGTCAGCTGGTGTTTTGGTATTTGCAACCTTGTCAACCCAGACTAACTCACTATCTGCAAATGGAACATCAGGAACATTTTTGAAATGAAGATTGATTCTATCAATCAATCCTAGATTTGAAATGTCTTTACCATTTACCTTGAAAAAATCTTTACCAATCAGTTCAGAGTAACCACGTTTGAAAGATGATTTTGCACCAAGATATTTTTCTTGAATCATTCTCTCAATACGAGCATCTTCTACTACATTGACAAAACTGTGTTCAATCTTGCGTTCTTTTGATTCCTCTAACATAGAAAGAGGAGTATATAACGCATGACCTACTTCATGTAGTGTCAACATATCTTGAACTGGTTTGGACATATCTTTCCAGATAGGTAAGACAAGTTCTCTACGTTTTACATCGAAAGATGCCGTTGACACTTGTTTGTGAACAACATGCAAATCTTCCTCTGCAAGTAACTTTGCGAGAGTCGAATTGTCTTTCATAACTTGTCCTTTTTTATTAATCATATGGTATATTATGGACTATAATTATATATTTGTCAACCGATTTGACGAAAATAAATTCGTTTATAATCAAGGACTTATGCAAATATATTTTTCTTTATAATCAAGGACTTAGGTAACTGGTTGATTTTCAACGTATTCTTTTGCACGTTTTTTAACTTTTCTGAGTCGTTTCATTCCCATTTTAAGTTTTAGACCACTCACTCTTTCAGTAAAGTTTGTTCCTTCCATATGATCGAACTCGTGTTGGAACACTCGACACTCTAAACCAAACATCGCCTTTTCATGCACCTCACCACTCTCATCCTCATATGATACTTCGATACCATCTGGTCTACTTACTTTCAACCATAGGCCGGGGTATGACAAACATCCCTCATCCATCAAAACCTTTTTATCTGACATCGTTACTATCTTTGGATTGAAACATGCGATAATCTTTCTTTCCTTCACATCAGAATACATAACGAATACTCGTTCCATGATACCGATTTGATTTGCAGACAGACCGATACCTTTAAAGTTTTTCATAGTCTCAATCAAGTCCTCTTTGATTCTTGGTCTATCAATCTCATCACTACATTTCTCTAACGGTAGTTTTAACAATGGATGTTTTGCGTCTACTAATTTAAATACTGACATGACTAAAGTTCCTCACCTTTTCAAATTTGATTGTACTTCTAAATCTATCTACCAGTGTATCTTGTTTATGACTAATCACAAATACATTCTCATCCTCAAGAGTGTTAAGTATCTTGAGAAACTCATCTGTTCCATTACCATCAAGTGAGCTATCAAATATCTCATCAAGTATTAACAAGTTTGTATTAACACTGTTCTTCATCTTTGCAATCGCTCTCCATGTAAATAGAAGTGCAAGGTCAATTCTCATTTTCTCACCCTCACTAAATGATGCGTAGTTAAAATCATCTCTGTGTCTTGACTTGATAGTCTCATTGAAACTCTCGTCTAGTGTGAAGTTCACATAGAAGTCCATTGAGTTAAGATACTTGTTAATCAGTGTGTTCATGACAGGTAAGTATTGTTTTATTATCTTTGTCTTGATTCCTGTATCCTGTAGTATCACACGAGCTGCATCTGTGTATACGTTCTCTTCTTTCAAAGACTTTCTCTGTGTCTCTATGGACTCACAATCATTCTTGAGTGTATCCAGTTTTTCTATGTCAGAATCATTTATGATCTCTTTCTTGAATGACTCAATCTCAGTTTGTAACTTGGTATTAAACTTTTCTAGTTGGATTATCGAACTATTAATCTCTGCAAGTCTTACCTGATTATTTCTAATCTGTTCGTTTGTTTCGTGTATTTTGTGAAGTCTATCAGTCAACTTAGAAAACTTGATATCAAGTTTTTGTAATCCATCTTCCAACTCTTGAATAGATTGTTTCTTATCTTCAATCATCTTACTCTTAAATACTTTGTCTATCTCTTGTTGACAAGTAGGACACTCAGTATACTTTTGAAAAAACTTCATCGTCTTACTGTGTGTCTTGTGTTTCTCTTTTATGGTTGAACGAATACCTTGAAGTTCATTTTTTTGTGTCTCCATTGTAGTCGCATCTGATATGTTATCAGCCAGTGCGTTGTTCTGAACAACAATTTTATTTTGTTCTACTATTTTGTTCTGCACCTCTAGTGTGTTCGTTTCGATTGATTTAGTTTTCTGTTCTATGATTTTATCTTTGTTCTTTTTCAGATCATCAATGTGATTCTCTTGTAGACTTATTTTCTCAGTGATTAGATTGAAGTTATAGTCTATCTCTTTTATCTCATCTTGTAATGATTTGATATTTTGTTTCAGTAATAGATTCATGATTGAAAATATTTGTATGTCAAGTATCTCTTCAACCACTTCTCTACGATGTGCAGATTTCAACTGCATGAACGGAACAAAGGTAGAACTACCAAGTATCACCACCTGTGTAAAGGAACGATAGTTGAGTTTCAGTATTTGTTGTTCTAGTATCTTTTGATAGTCACGCACGTTGGCTTCTTGATTCAACATCTCACCGTTCAGATGTATTTCAAACTTGTTTGGTTTGATACCTCGTATCACTTTATAGTTTCTACTTGCAATACTAAACTCAACCTCAACCATAGTCGAACCATCATTGACTGAGTTTACAAGTTGATTTTTACTGATAGTGCGAAATGGTTTACCAAATAAACCAAAACATAGTGCGTCAAGAATCGTAGATTTACCTGCACCATTCTCACCTATGATAAGTGTGGTGGGATTTCTATCCAGTTGTATCTCTGTAAACGTATTACCTGTCGATAAAAAGTTTTTCCATCTCACAGTTTTAAAATTTATCATACTAATAACCAGTTATAAACTGCCCTTATACTTAAAATTAAATACATAAACTCCATCAATGCTCTTGGCCAATCCTTATCTTTATATCCAAAATATACCCACATTATACATGCGATTACACTTAATGTCCAACCTATCCACTGTGTCGTTACATCAGCACTTGATAGAATCAAAACGGATGTGATTGCAAAGGTAAATCCCAACCACCTATATTTGTTCTTATAAAATGAATCCATAATATAATACTCCTTCAATCGTTTTAATTACTAAAGTTCCAAATCTTGTGCCTCATGATATAGTTTTGAAACAGTATCCCTGAGTCTTTTCTTATCAAGGTCTACTTCCAGTTCGTCAATATATTTTCCTAATAGCGTCATTGTGTCCTCTGTGTTTTTTATTATATCATCAGACACAGTGTTTGCATCAAGGTCAGAAAAGTTTTCTACAATCTTTACTTCATGACAATCAGCCTTGAGTAGTCTATCAGTGAACTTGTCAAACTTGTATAGGTCTTTCTTGTTGACTACGATTAGTTTCACATACTGATTCTTATACTTCTTTACATCGTGGTTGTCATAGTCCTCTTGCGTATCATCGTAGTGTATCTTACTGAATATTGTATACGGATTGACTACTCTCTCTAACTCTCTTGTCTCTGTATCAAACACATGGAAACCTTTTGGATCATTATAGTCACTCCAAGTAAGTTGATATGGTGTTCCAAGATAGTAGATTTGACCGTCATCTGACTTGTGATGAAAGTGTCCACTCATCACTGTATCAAAGTTTGCAAAATCTTTTTTGTGATGCACACCTTCTGACATATGTCCTAAGTGCATCTCGAATCCACCAATGTCTAAGTGTCCCATCATTATGTCTGCGTTTGTTTCGTCCATCATACCAAACGCATAGATTTCGTTTTGTGTATTAATCCAAGGCATCAACAGTATCGGTAATCCACCAAACTCCACTTCTTGTGCTTCAGGATAAACGTGTATGTTGTTATACCTATGTCTTATAAGTTCATCAAGTGAGTTGACATCATTTGTGTTTCTGAAATAGATGTCATGATTACCAACCAACATGTGCAGTTGTATCTCCATTTGAATAAACGGCTGTATGAATCTCTCACGAAAATCTTTTGCAATACGATACGAAATATACTTACGTCTGTCAAGCACATCACCTAAATGTATACAGTGTTTGATGTTGTGTTGTTGTAGGTATGGAAAGAATACTCCTTCATAGAACTGATAGAAGTATTCATTAAAATTCATATTGTCATTTCTTGCACCGAAATGAGTATCAGTAATTAATGCGACTTTCACTAAACTTCCTCACGCAATTATTGTATACAATATCACCTGTCCTAATCGGATCAACCTTTAGGTTATATATCACACACTTTTGGTTTTCTAAAAAATCAAGTTGCCATTTCACTTCATCACCAGTCAAAATCATATTTGGTATTCGTGGTAAACAATTAAGACTTTTCTTACCACTTAGTTTATCTCTCACTACTTGTTTCCAATCATTATCTATTTTCCAACCAGCCAGTATCATACTCATTGTACCTTTGTAATAACACTTATCTAAAGCATCATCAACGATTGATTGTTCTATCTCTATGCAATCTCTACTATCACAAAACGTGATTGTCTCTGCAAAGTTGTTTGGTACAAAACTAATCAGAAGAACCCATAAAATTTTCCAACCCTTCTGGTTTATCTGACTGTTCTTTTTTCTTGGGTTTGTATACATCTTCATCTGGTAACATAACGGTAGGGTCAAATCCCTGCACAGAGTATTTAGTGTCATCATGTTCCATCGTTGTAAATGTATCGTAGTTCTGTTTCTCTATAAGTTTGTTCTTAACATGTGTTTGTTTCTTTTCTTTTTGTATTCTACGAATAAACGCATAGTATATAATTTGTGTAAAGTATGCAAATGGATTCTTTGACTTCTCTGGATTGAAGTTATGTATGTATTGTAAACAGTTCTCTATACCATCAGAGATCATCTCTTGACGATATGTGTAGTTGATAAAGTTAGGTTTGTATGACAAACCATTTGCAATCTTGAGAAAACACTCACCTATGTAATTTGATATTAGTGGTTTTTCATCACCTGCCTGTTCTGCATCTTCACACTTCTCTCTCCACTCTTTGAGAGCTTCTAAGAACTTTTTATTATCTACATAGTGTGTATTAGTTTTCTTTGACATACCTTTTCCTTTTTTAATTACAACCATTCTACATCAATGGTGTGTGTATGTCAAGTACCTGTCATCATTTTATATGCTTGGGATAACTCTTTTGATTTGTTTATGAAAGTGGTATATTCTCTTTCCATATCTATCGCATCATAAAAACTAAACCATCCTGTCGCAATATACTTGTGTTGTGTTGGTGATGTAATACCACGATGTAAGTGTGTGAAGTCAGTAGGCCACATGACTATCTTACCTTTTACTGGTTTGACTTTGAGTTGTTGCCAGTGAAACTCTGTCTCTCCACCATCATCAACATCATTCAAGTAAGTCATCCACACTAACGCACGTTGAAGTGATTGACTGGTTTGTCTTTCACAGTGCCACATGAAGAATCCCTCATTAGGTGCGTAGTGTTGTATGTTGAACGGTTCTTTCAACCCCATCTTATGTGAGTGTTGTAGTCCGTATTTTTGAACGTAAGGATGTAATCCGTTTCTTGTCAATTGACCAACAAAGTTTTGAATCGCAGTATTGTTTGAGTATTGGATTTGGACATCAGTGGACACTTTACCTTGTTTGTTTAGTTCCTCACCACCAGCTGTTATACCTCTACGTTTGTGTTCAGTATTGTTTTTGTGATAATCAATCAGTTCATCACAAACAGACAAGTCATCCAACATCGTTTCATAAATAAAATTTTCCATAATAAGTCCTTGACAAAGTGTGTTTAAATCATTATAATAAGTGTGTAACGATAAGTCAGTGTATAGTTCTAATCCTGACATCATCTAAAAGTTCTACTAACTCATCATCACTAAGTTGATCCAAGTCATCATCATATGATTCCTCTATTATTTCTTTTTTAACTCTTATTCTTGGTTTACTTAATTTTTGTAAAACCTCTTCATAAAATTTACTTAATCCAACAGACGCAGGTACAGTGATGACGATTGAAGTTTTTTCAATGAAATATTCTTCCTCCTCTGTAAAAGGTTTTATCCATCTTATCAAACCGAGTGTCTCTTTGATTCTTCCTTCTTTATCTGTCATTTGTTGCACATCCATCAATAGTGGCTCTTCAACTTTGAGTTTATCTTTTGATGAATCAACAATGCGACAAATAATATCTTCTCCGTTTGATAATTTTAAAACTGAATATTTGTTCATATCTTTACCCTATCTATTTCATAATTAAACTGTTCTTCGTTATAGATATTTATTCGGTTGTGAAAATGGGACAACGTATAATTAGGTCTTCCATTGTAGGTGAGGTCATCTGCGATGTCGTAGAGCCTAGTGGTATTCTTATTTTGAGAAGTTCGCAACCCTCGTCCAATGCTTTGTAGCACTCTAATCCTTGACTTACTTGGACTAGAGAACACGACATTGTGGAGATTCCTAATATTGATACCAGTGCTAAACGTACCGTATGATGCAACAATGATTGCATTGTGTTCTTCTTCTGTGATTGCACGAATCTTTTCTCTTGTGTCCGTATCAGTTCCACCATAAACAAAAAATACCTTTCTATCAAAATCTTTCATTAGGGAATGTAATACGACTCCATGTTTTTCTACTAACTTGAAGAGACAAAGAGTATTTCCTTTAAGAGTATCACACAACCGAACAATAAACTGATTTCGTTTATATAGACCAACCAGAAAATCCATTTCTTCTGCGTATGTAAATTCTTTAACGCTCTTACAATCTTCATCTGAATGTTTTAACACTACACACTTTATATCAAGAGTTGCGAGTGTGTTACTGTCCATTAACCTTTTTGTTGTTGTTACTTTATTTACAGAACCAAACAACCCCTCTAAGACTAATCTGTGTGTTTGTGTTCCGTCTAATGTTCCTGTGAGTCCAAATCTATATTTACACATGTCAAGTCTTGTCATGATACCTGTGAGTGACTTTGCTTTGAACATGTGAGCCTCATCACCTATGACACATCCAAACTGACTAAAATATTTTTTTGGTAGTTTGTATAGTGATTGCCATGTGGATATGAATACGGTTTTGTCCGACTGTAAATCATGACCAGCATAGATACGATGTAAATGTTCCTCACTCCAACCATAGTCAATGAAGTCAGAAAACATTTGTTCTACTAAAGATGTTGTCGGTACAAGTATTAATATCCTTTTGTCTTGTAACATCGCATAGTATCGCACCAGTGCGTAAATGATAAGTGACTTACCAGATGCAGTTGGACTGACTAACAGACATCTGTGTTTCTGTATTGCATGACAAAATGCGTCTGACTGATAATCTCGTATCTCCAGTCGTTTACCTTTTGACATCGGTTTGAGAGAAGTGATGTAATCCTTTGCAATCACGCAGTCAATGTCTCTATCGTCTTCTACGTCACTCTCAGAGGTATATTCTACGTCATTTCTATCACAGAACTCTTTGATGTAAGGTAGTAGTCCCACATAGATTTTACCTGTCTGTTGTGAGAACAAACGTATCTTACCATCCCAAACACGATTACGAAACGTGGGCATAAACTTTGCACCAGGCACATCAAACGTAAAGAAGTCTGCAAGTTCTCTTGACAAACCATCATCTACTTCTATCTGTAGATATACTTCATTGAGTTTTGTTATATGCATTTACATCAACCAAGTCACTATACTCCACCGTTCACCATGTACTATTTTTTTTACTTCATGTGGAAACATAAAGTTAGATGGAAAGATTATACCCGATCCCATTTTAGTTTCATACTTATTACCAGCCACTATAAATTCACCACCCTTGTAGTTATCATTTAAAAATAATAACGCACTTACCTGTGGAAACCCATATTGTTGTCCGTGTGAGTGATGTATGTTATCTGTGTGTTCTGACATAAACCCACCAGAGGAATACCTGTTCACTCTAAATCCAGAGTGTCTTTGACAACTGAATCTTTCAAACTTATCTGAGTATTTTCTAATCACCTTACCAAAAAAATCATTAATGATACTGGATGTCTTTTTATCCTTTACCCACATATCATCCATAATGACTCTGTTATCACTACGTTTTATTTCACCAGTATGATTTGAGTAGGTTGACGGTTTTAGTTGTCCACTTTTTTTCACATCTCTGATAAGACTCTCACATTCATCTTTAGAAACTATGTCTTCATAATACCCTATCCATGTTTTTAGATTAGTGTTATTCATCACATCATTCCTGCTTCAAACTGTCTCCAACTGATTGCGTTCTTGATATCCCACTGTCTACTTTGTATAGACTTGAGAATACCGTCAATATATTTAATGACGGACTCTAGGTATACGACCTTGTGTTCTAACTTGATGATGTCTTCATCAGACTCGATGTATATGTGTAAGTCATTCTTGAGAACTTTGAGATCAAACGGTTTAGTTGCATAGACCTTTGCATCAGCCTTACCACCGTAGTATTCCCATTTTTGACGATACAAAACTTTGTAGTCACCCTTCGCACGATAGAGTAAAAACTCAAAGTTTGTTTTGTGGTCAAGATACTTTGCGTATAGTTCTTGATTTCTGTAGGACTCAGTGTCCAGTCGTTCATCATTTATCTTCAAGTCCTTTTCGACTTGAACCTTCAACTCATCAAGAGTCATAATCACTCCATATTATAATGTTACAATTTCGTATATTTTATATTGAAAAGTTACATCTACTGTTAAATATTCAACATCAGTTGCAGCTTGTGTATAATTTAATCCACCCAAAGATGTTGGAAATAAATCCTCAAAACGAACTTCTACTAGAGGATTATTTTTGTTAGATAATACTGTTAGTGTTGCATCACCATACATACCTTTATCTGGTGTTGCTGGTTTTGTATCTCCTATATCTCTACTCACTCCCAAAGATGATTGTGGATTGTTTGCGGTTTTTGATCTAAAATCTGCAAACTGTTGTCTGTTTCTAGGAAATCCTGTTCCTGTCACCCACTCATGTATTGATATATAGTTCTCCAAAAATTCATCTACTATAAAGGTTATAGTTAAATCTTCATAATCTGGTTTCTCTCCTATCGTTGGAATATTTTTATATGGTGTGTTGTAAGTTGCAGCTGGTAAAGATATGCCTGGTATGTTTGCAGCTGTAGTAAAGAACTCAACTTTAGGTAGTTGATTAATACTAAACTTAAACTGAGTTGGAGAAGAGTAATCCAACTTAGTAGGTTGTCTTGAAATAGGAGATTGTGCAGTAGCCATACTACTATTTATAATGCAAAAAAGGACTTCAAAAGAAGTCCCCTTTTACTTTTACAAATTTGTAATTATCTATTTGCGATATACATAGTTACTTCAAAACCAAAACGCATTTCTTCATATGTTGGTGTAGTCCACATAATTTTCTCCTATGTTTTTTTGCAAGACCTAAGTCCTAATATTATATAGTGATTCTCATTCAATTTATTTATACAGAAAATCATTATATTGTCATAGTGAAAAAAAGGGAAACCGAAGTTTCCCTTTTTAGATTTGGTTGGTTATTCCAACTCTTGTTATTACATGAGGTTTGTAACTTTAACCCTTCTGTAGTATTTGTTGGTGTTTGCAGTGATACTGATTGCACCCTCAGCAGTTGCGGCAACCGTTCCTGTGTGGAATGGGTTAGCAGCAATACCGTAACGAGTCTTGAATCCAATCTTTGGTTGGAACGTATGTTCACCAACTGCACGAACCATTTGTAATGGAACATATGGGCAGTAGAACATACCAGCATCGTATGGGGAAGCACCTTTGTATCCAACAACATAGTATTGTGATGCAGCCACGTTAGCGGCATATGGATCAACATAAACTTTGTAACGTCCGTTAAGAACACCAGCAAAAGTTGTTGTTGTGTCATCAACATTCAAGTTGTTTTGAAGTGCAGGTGCGTAATCAAGAACACCAGCCATTTGCAATGCAGATGCAACATCAGCAGAACAAAGGATTAAGTTACCCTTTCCTCTACGAGTCTGTTGACCGATTGCGTTAGCATCTCTCTCAAGAGAGAACATTAGACCCTTGAACTTCTCAACACTCCAACGTCCATTAGAGTCTGTGTCAAGGTCGAAGATACCAGCAGTTGTTGTATTAACTTGAGCACCAGCAACAGATGTAACATAGATATTACGAACAACCTCTCTGTTAATCTCAGCGAGAATCTCAGCAGATAGAATGTTTGCAAGTTCTGTCTCTGCGTCAAGACCGTGTATTGCTTTGAGGTCTTGTGCGAGTTCCATTGAATACTCTGCTTTAAGAGCACGAGTAACCGCAGTAACAGTGTGTTTCTCGATTGAGAACGCCATGTCTGCAAAAGTGTTTGTAGATGTGTTATCACCTAATGCCTCACCTTGTGCAGTTGTCATACCTGTTACAGTCTCATATGTACCAGCAGATGGACTGTCATTCAATACAGCAGGGTTAGTTGCAGTGTCAGTAACGTCACCACCACCTGTTGTTCCAGCATCATTCTGATTAGAGAAGTCTGGCATTGCTTCGTCTGCGAGTGCTTCTGCACCTGTCTGTGAACTGAATCTTGAACGCATTGCAAAGATAAGTCCTGTTGGGCCTGTCATTGGTTGAACACCGCAGATATCATATGCAATCAGGTTAGGCATCGACCTACGAACTAATGAGATCAAGATCGGATCCCAGTTATCTATAGAACTTCCTGTTGAGTTTATTGGTGCGGCCTCAGAAAGAAAATTTCTGTCTTCTTTAAGTGCCTTTTCTTGATTTTCAAGAATTAAAGTAGTAACTGCCCTTTTATAAGAATCCTGAATCTCTGGTAAGTCAGGATGTGCAAGGACTGGCGACCACTTCTCTTGTAGATTTTCTGTTTGATACATTTGGTATCTCCTTGTTATTTTCTACTTATTTATAATTTCTGTTACTTTGCACTATTGCCAAACTTTCCAATGGCGGACATATATGCCTTCATTGAATCGGTTGTGTCAACGTCCTGTGCGAGGCCAGTTTCTACATCATCAATTGTTTCAGTCGTTTCTTCTTTCTTTTGCTTTGGAAAGTAGTTTTCTTTCAAAGTTCCCAACTTCTCACGGAAGGATTCTTCGTCAGTGAACTCTACGTCCTCAGTCAATGACTTAAACTTCTCAATTTCTGTTTCGGCCAAGTCTTGAGTTTCCTCACGAATGACCTGTTCCCTTACTAAAGTTCCGTTGTTCTTTTTCAAGTTAACGATTCTCTTAACAGACTCGTTCAACTTTCCTTCTAGTTCGGTAATCTTTTCTGATTGTGCTTCTAATACGTCATACTTCTCATCTGGGATGTCAACATAGTGATCTTCAAATAGAGTCTTTAATCCAGAAATGAAGTCTTCTGCAATCTCACCTTTTAGTCCACGTTCAATCGCAAGTTCATTTTCTTTCATCCACTCTTCGACAACATAGTTCAGATAGGTATCAACCTTCTCTGACAACTCTTCTTTTGTCTGGTTTATATTTTCCTGTAACTCAGATGAGTATTCTTTTTCTAAACGAGTAACCTCGTCACGAATCTTAGACTTGACCGCAGCCTCAAATACTGTTGCAGCTTTTCTCTTGAACTCTTCTGAAAGGTCTCCCTCACCATTGACAAGAGCATCAACGTGTTCTTTTACGTCAACTTCCTGAACTCTCTTCTCGATGGCTTCTTCCATGTCCTCATCGTCATCTTCCTTATCACCATGTGACATTTCACCATATTGTTTTGTAGCAGCAATCATCTTTACTTTGTCTGCCTTTTTACCATTCTTAGCCTTTTTCTTATCTTTGTCAATCATGGCATGAGCATCTTCTGCAGCCTTATCTATTTCCATATCAAGTTCTGCATTAGTCATTGTCATCATGTCCTTATCTTCTTCTTTATCATCTTCTTTATCACGCACATCGCTCCCATGTGTTGCATTTTCTAAAATGTCCATGTCACTTGCCATGACTTTTTCTTC
>CETN01018418.1_pt1 | contig 14964 bp, 10 predicted proteins | sample 531301 | NCBI WGS metagenome assembly CETN01 (sample SAMEA2622656, study PRJEB7988) | marine metagenome | isolation source: saline water (ENVO:00002010), including
GCTATATCAGGTGCTATAAGAACATACCCACGACAAAAACCAAAAGGTGAAGATAATAGAGCAAAAAGATTAGAAACCAGGGAGGATGATGTATCTAATGCAGTAACCACTCATCCTTTAGATAGTGTAGTTGTACCTACTCAGCTTGGTAATTCAAAAAATTATGGTAATGCTATAAAAGAAGAGGGTGAGGATGCTTATACTATTCGTTCCTCTGAACCCAATGGCATTGTAAGTGAAAACAAAATAAGAAGATTAACACCAATTGAATGTGAAAGACTACAAGGGTTTCCCGACAATTGGACAGAGTATGGAGAATATAAAGATAAAACAAAAAAGGTAAGCAATACACAGAGATATAAAATGTGTGGCAATGCAGTAACAGTAGATGTTGTGTATGCAGTTGTGTTACAATGTGAAAATATTTTATGAAGTTAAGAGATTATCAACAACAAATAGTAAACAAAGCAGTATCGGTTTTAGAGCAATATAAGTTTGTATATCTTGCTATGGAAGTAAGGACTGGCAAAACATTGACATCATTAAGTATTGCAGAAGTTTTTTGTGGTGTGGGAAATGTTTTGTTTATAACTAAGAAAAAAGCTATACCAAGCATAAGGGCTGACTACAACTTATTATCTCCAAACTATGACATACATATAATTAATTACGAAAGCCTACACAAGATACCAAAAGTTAGATGGGCTATGGTTATATGTGATGAGGCTCATGGCTTGGGTGCATTTCCAAAAGCAAGTAAAAGAGCCAAGCAGGTTAGATCATTAATTGCACACAATTTACCTTATGTAATACTATTGTCAGGCACACCCACACCAGAATCATATAGTCAAATGTATCATCAAGTTTATGGCATACCTAACAATCCTTTCAATAATTATAAAAATTTCTACAGATTTTCTGATGATTATGTAAATGTAACAGTCAAGCCAATAGGTGGTGTCCACATTAGAGATTACTCAAAAGGTTTGAAGTCTATATTGTACAAGATGCAACCATATACTATTTCATATACACAGAAAGAGGCTGGATTTATTGTAGATACAAATGAAAAGATATTGTATGTTGATGTCAAGCCGGAGATAAAAAAACTTATTAAAAGATTAACCAAAGACAGAGTAATACAAGGTAAGGATGATGTAATATTAGCCGACACCCCAGTAAAACTTATGTCAAAGACTCATCAGTTATATTCTGGCACAGTTAAGTTTGAAAGTGGAAAGGCTATGGTGCTTGATAATTCTAAAGCCCACTTTATTAAGAAGTATTTCGAGGGAAAAAAGATTGCAATATTTTATAAATTTACTGCCGAATACCAGGCAATAGTCGATGTGTTTGGTGATTCAGTTTGTAACACCCTTGATGAATTTTGTAACACCAAAAAGAATATTGCATTACAAATAGTTAGTGGTAGAGAGGGTATAAGTTTGAAAGAGGCTGATGCATTAGTCTATTATAACATAGATTTTTCTGCTACAAGCTACTGGCAGTCAAGAGACAGAATGACTACAAAGGATAGAAAGTACAACAAACTGTTTTGGATTTTTTCTAAAAATGGAATCGAAGACAATATATACAAAGCAGTAGTCAAGAAGAAAGATTACACTCTAAATCATTTCAAAAGGGATTTATTAAATTTGTGATATGACTGAACAACAAATACAATCCAAAAGGATCAAAGAGTTAGAGCAGTTAGGTTATTATGTAATCAAATTAATTACCACCAATAAGAATGGTATCCCTGATCTAATCGCTTTACCTAAGGATTGCAAGGCATTGTTTAGTGAAATTAAGAGACCTCGACAAAAGGTTTCTGCATTGCAAAAGTTTAGAATAAAAGAGTTAGAGGACCATGGAATTAAAACAGAAATATATTCGGGATAGTGGATATGATTTGGATGATGACTTCACTGACTGCTTACATCAAGTAAATCCAGTTTTAGCTTATAAGATAGGTAAATACATAGAAGACAATGTTACTGTATTGCCAGATAATGAATTAACTTCCCATGTTTTAGGTGGTGTAGTTATGCATAAGGGTAAGCCTATTACCTTTGCATTAGAGTTGATAAAACAAAAAGGTTTGCTAATTAGTTTAACTAATTTGATATTTATTACTATGGATGAATATTTAGATTTAATTAATTTAAACTGCTACATAAAGCCACCACTTGCAAGTCCAAAATAATTTTCTTAAATTGTCGACAAGAAATAGCATACAGAACAAATAAACATTTTTGAAAAAGCCTGGGAATTTTTTCTACAATAAATGTATTAACCAGTATGACTAAAATTTCTGAAGAAGATGTAGGCGCAATAGCACACATTAACCATGTTGCTAACTCTCTTCACGACTCTGTTGATGAGCTCTATGAAGAGCTTATGGAAAGAGATAATAACCAAGCAAAAGATAAAGCCCAAGAGATTTGTCGCATATGTGCTGAATTGATACAATCACTATCAGATGACATATGAACAAAGAAAGAGCAATTGAACTCAAAGATTTTGCTAATACCATAGCAGAAAGATATTCAAACTTTAATAGAGCTGGCAATCAAAACAATGAAACCTTTTCAGTTGATGAGGTGATACCAATATCAGATGATTCGGCAGTTATTAATTTCAAAAAAAGTACTGGTAAATTAGCAGTAGCTTTTTGCTACTATATTAATAGAGGTAGATCAAAAGGTTGGAAATATTTTTTTCCCACAGATTCCCACTTACATGGTTTCTATTCGTTTCAGTATTATAAATTAGAGGCAGAACGAAAAAATTATAAACATAATTTTAACTAACTAATATAGCTTGGGCTAACTTTTTTGCTTTCACAAGTTGTGCACACTTTTCGTAATCTTCGGTTTCTGTATAATGTTCTATTAATATATCATAAACATCATCCTCCATTGGAACATAAGGTTTGGTGGGATCGAAAATAAAAGCAGCATCTTCATCAGCCTCTAACAATTCTCTGTATGTAAACTTATATGTTAGTACCAAATAACTATACAAGAAACATTTGTCAGAATCAAATCCTTCCATTTTGTATTTTTTAAAATTCATTACTGTTGCATTTGTTCTAAAAGTTCTTCTCTCAATTGTTTTCTTTGTCTTTCCAATTGATCTATTTGTTCCTTAAGTTCAGGCGGTAGTTGTTGTGCCTCTTTTCTTTGTTTATATAACTCTGGGTAAAGAAGTTTAAACTCTCTATCTGTTAAGCCACCCCTACCTCTCTTTCGAGCATCCCTATCTTCTTTTGATTCTATTTGATAATCACTAAAATTAAATAATCTAAGTAAAGATTCTTTAGGATCTCGAGTTTCTTCCACTAATTTTTTAATATTGTTAAACCATCTAATCATGGACTTAGTGTTCAAACCAACAACACCAGGGGCATCTTCGTACATTATTTCAAATAATAGTTCTGATGCTTTCTCAGGGTTGGTAGTTGATGTATATCTGCTGAATTTATCTAACAAAGCATTTATTTGCTCCAATAATGGTAAGTTGGTAATCTCTTTTGACCAAGGCTTTTTATAATAAATGTCTCCTATTATTTGTATTAAATCTCCCACAAAGAATAATGCGTTTATGTTTCCTAATATAGCAGCTCTTGTCAAATCCTCTCCATCTTCTTCATCCCATGGAGCTAACACTCCTGGCAACCCATTAGCTAAGTATTGAAACATTACAGGTAATACACTGTGGTATACCAATAAACCTCTAAGACTTCTTGCAAAGTTACCTATCGCTGAACCTCCTCCTCTACCAGCATCAACTTTTCCACGCAAACCACCAACTTGTCTTAACCCACTCGCAAATATTCGGTTAGCGTTTCTAAAATATAATATTTCTTTTCTTAGATATTGTATGATAGAAGTTTTAAACATATTAAATGTTCTCGCTAAGACACCGCCATCTTGATAGTAATCTCTGTTTTGTAAGTCAGTAGATTGCTGGGTAGATCTCGTAGCTTTTTCAAATCTTTTTATTGCATAGTCAATAGCTTGTTGTTCGGTAGCACCAGGGTTTGATTTCTTGTATTGATTTTTATGATAAAGATAGACAGGTAAACCACCGATTAAAATTGCACCTTTATCACCAGCTTTCACCAAAAACATTTGAGCATTTAACAATCTTTGGTATGGACTTCTAAATAGGTTTGATTTTCCTATATCAAAGTCAGAGGCTTTTGTGCTTTTGTAATTTTCTAAACTTCTTATAATATTTCTTCCATATCTATCTTGTATGTAAACAGAGTTTTTAGATACTTCTTTGGCTAATGAAAGCATCTGTGATACACTCAGTGCTGCATTTGCCGCCCAATTAGTAAAACCAATTTCGTTCATGTATGTTGGGAAAGATACCAGCTGCTTTAAAAATATAGTTGGATTTACACCGAGCCTACCAACAACAAATAATGATGTAGCTTTATTGAAAAATATATCTCCCTGACTAAGTTTATTCAAACCTTTAGAGGCTATTTTTTCTATAATACTATTAACTGCTCCATATGTTCCCTCTGGGTAATTTATTTCTATTATCTTTTTAAGGCGAGGATTTTTGATTAATTTATTTACTCTATTAACTGTTGGTGCATATGCAGCAAACCAATTCATTTTTTCTTGGTAGGAAACAAAACTTTCTAAAAGATTTTCTGTAGCCAATGCTTTTTTGTTTTGTATTCTAACTTTTGTTGAGCCAGGGGCTGCTGTGTTTTGCCATGAGTTTGCGCCCGTAGCTAACAAATCAATGTCTTGGACTTCTTGATTTTCTCTTCTGATTGGCCCAATATAATATTGATTCCATGGCATATCAACTCTATATACCTTTTTGTATGTAGTATTGTACCTCTCATATAAGGAAGGATATGCTTCACTTCTCATCCATTCACCCAGTGCCATTGTTTTGGAATGTTTCTCTTCCATAAACTGCTCCATTTGATACATGATTCTTTCATACTGTTCACCAAATTTAGTTTCAAAGCCAGCTCTATTTGCTGGATCTTTATATTGATAAACAAGGTAAGCCATTTCCATAGGGGAAAATCTGAAAGTAGCAATATCTAATTTGGCTTTATTCTCTTCAGTTTTGTTCTTTTCATATTCTTTTTTAGCTTTCTCGTAAGCCTCTAAATCTTTTGCTATATCAGTGTCTCTTATAAGACTTTCTTCTTTAACTGCCTTTTGATAATCTTTACCATATATTTCTCTTAAAATATTTTCTAAAGATGCTTTGTCTTGCATTTGGAAAAACTTGTAATCATTTGAGGCTTGGTCAACCAAATCACTTGTAATTTCAGCAAATTGACCTTCAAACATTTTACCAGGTATTTTAGTCATGTACTCTATTAATGATGGTAGATCTAATCTTTTTGTAATTAAAAATCTTCTCAATCCAGTTTTCAAGTTTATTAAGTTTCTCACTGGCCAACTTCTTGCTTTATTTTTCTTAGCATCAGTCAATGAAGAAAACTCATCCATTAATTTATTTGCCTCTGGATTTAGTATCATTCTTTCGTTACCTTTCATTTCCGGCAATTGAGGATCAAAATTTGGATTCTGTATCAACATCTCTATCTTTTTTCCTGTAATACTATACCAGGCTATTTCAAAATCTTTGAGATAGGTGTGGTATGATTCTCTTTTCTGTTGTTCTAACTCACTCTTACCTTCTGAAATTATACTGTTTAAATTAGTAAGTATTTCATTCAAAGCTGCTACCTTACCTATATCGGTATTATCCATTTCTTGTGCTCCAGCATATTGAAGTATCAATTCAAGTGCTGCTTGTTCAGCAAATGCATTATTGTCTTGTATAGTTTTTTCTGAAAGTTTTTCTAATCTTAATCTTATCTTCTGTTCATAAGCTGCAAGTGCCTCTCCATTTTTAGATTTCAGTATAGTTGCAAACTCAGATTTGATTTGGTCTAAAATTTTAATAGCTGAAGCACTAACAATATTTGCTTTTGCTCTTCCACCTTCTATCTTTGCAAAGTTTTTATTTAATACATTTTTTATCTTACCTTCTAAACCTTTGACTATTTTTGTCGTAGCTATGCCTAATATTTTTTCCTTAACCTTCTGTAAATTTTCTGGCGTAGCATCCTGTATTTCTTTAATCAAAGAAATAGTTTCTGGCTTACTATAATCTTCTGGGGGTAAAACAGCTCGAACAAAGTTTCGTAGAGCTGATTTTAATCTTGAAGAATCTTTTTCTCTGGCCCTCATGTTTACAATTGCAGTTGCCAGTCTTATTTTGTTCGCCATATTAACAGATGGTGTAGCATCAAATGATTTGGCTATCTGCATCTCCATTTGTGCTTGTAATGTAGATAAACCTTTTTTAGCTCGAGCCTCAATGTATGCAGGTTGTTTTTTCATAAACTCTATAACCATATCTGTTATTTGCGTCTGAGTATATACCTGCACCTTTGCACCTTTGTTTTTCTTTTTTAAGTTTTCAATATCTTGCTCAACTTTTTTTATGGCTCTTTTTTTATTTTTCTGTGATTTTAGGACTTCTAACTCTTGCTGTAGTTTATTTAGTTTTTTACCATAAGGAGTAAGATTTTTGTTTATCAACCCCTCTCTATATTTATTTATTCTATCAAACAACTTTATACCTCTTAGTATACCACCTGGTATTTTGCTAAAACTTTCCGGCACTCTTCTGAGTACAAAATTACTTACACCCATCAATGCATTTACTTCTTTGGTGTCAAAGTTTTTCTTACTAATTAGATATTCTTTAATTGCCTCCGGATCAAAGTTGGCATCTCTGAGTCTAACTATGGTAGCTGCTAAATCATTTAAATTACCAGCGGCACTATCAATATTTTTTTGTTGTCTGCCAAAGGGATTGTAAAAATAAGGCTTACCATTTCTTGAAACTCTCTGAAAATAGTAACCAGTTATTTCTCCAGTAAATTCATTACGAGCTGTTCCTAACCTCATACCCATTGCCTCTAACTCTCTTCTTAGTCTACCAGGATCAAACAAAGCTCTTGCACTAATAAAGCCACGAAGATTCATCATGTAGCTTTCTGCTAACTTTCTCGATCTTTGAGGAATATCCTTCTGCTCTCTACCTTCAAAGATGTCTAACTGATCTCCTTTTTCTTTTTTCTTTTGTTGTTCTTGCTTTACTTCTTTCTTAATTTTTTCTGCTTGTTCTACATTTTCTTCTATTGTAACAACCGACCTACCTTTTCTTACTGCTGCTTTTGCGGTCGAACCACTACCAGCAAATGGATCAAGTATTAATTCACCAGCTTTTGTAGATGCCTCAATTATTGCCTCTAATAATGCAACTGGTTTAGCTGTTTGATATTTAGAATCTTCTCGGAAAGAATATTCTTTCTCAAAATTAAAGTCCATGTCGGTTCTCTGTTTACCACTTAGACTAAAAGTAAACACCCACTCTTTTAAAAGAACACCAAACATTTTCTTTGGTTTTCCACTCTTGGAGTATTTCTTGCCAGTTTCTATAGCTACTCCTGAAGGTTTTAACCCATTGTTTTCAAATGCTTTTGAATACATTTGCAGTTTTCTTTTGTTTGATTTTGAGGCACTAAACATAAATATAACTGGTGAGTTCTCGTTTCTTAAAAGTTTTACAACATCTCCTACAAACTCATTAAACTGCTCTGGTGTAATTTTTTTATATTTAGCTAAGTTTCTATTACCACCTGTTAGACCTGGTGCATCATAAGGAGGATCTAAAAATATCATATCAAACTTAGCTCCTTCTTTAACTAATTTTTTTATTTCAGTCAAAGCATCTGCACCTTGAACAATAGCTGTGGTTTTACCATCTTTAGTTTTTAATGTATAAACACCAGCCGCAACTCTTGTAAGCTCTCCATTCTTTGCTCCTTGTCCTAATATTCTTCTAACAGTAGGCTCGGGTAAACCAGTAATCTTTGTTATTTGTTTTATTGTAGCAACCTCGACTTCTCCTAATACATCTTTGACTTTTTGCTTTTGTGTTTTCTTAGGTGTCTTTATAGCCTTAACATCTTTTTGTGTAATTACTTTACCCTCTCTAATTTTAGATGCTACAGTATTTAGTAAATCAATAATGTCTTGATCTGTTTTTGTAAACTGATTTATGTCTAAACCTAATCTTTTAGCTATTGCCTCAACCCATCTTCTTACTCTGCTTTTTGCAGGTGCATCTAACTTGGTATATCCATCTGCCAGGATACCTAATATCTCGGCTAATTTTTCTTCGTTCTGTATATCTGCATCATAGTTAGAAATAAATTCTTCAATTTTTTGTTTTTGTTCTTTTGTTAGTCCTTTTGCTTTAGCAACTGCAGCCACCATTCTTTTTGTAATAGCTCTTGCTTGTGCATTAGTCTTGACTGAATTTAAAAGCAGAGCATGAAACACTTCATGGGCAACAGTCTTTCTGTCTCCTTTACTTAAATCAATATGTATGTTTTGGTTAGTAGGATCATAGAAACCTTTTCCATCTCTATTAGTAGCTTTTTTAAAGTTTTCAGAACTTTCGTGCAATATGATATTTACTTTTGGAAGAACTCTACTTATTGCTCTACCAGCTCTTTTTGCAAATCTTACTACTGGCTCAAATACTTTTGTATCAACTTCTACTTTGGCTTTTGTTCTTTTTACTTTTCCATCTTTAGATACATCTTCTGTTTCTAATTCTGTTTCTTGCTCAACACCAAAGTCCGATTCTTGTTCGACTACATCGGTTTCAGTTTCTCCTTCAAACTCTTGAATATCTTTAACTTGATCATCTACTTTCTTCTTTTTCTTCTTGGAAGTTTGCTCTTGGGTGTCTTGCTGAGTCTCTCCGGTAGACTCCTGTAATTCGTTGGGTACTCCCTCAACCACTTCTTCAGTAGTTTGGGATTCGACTTCGCCAGTTTTCTGAACTGGGCTTTGCTTTTTACTGGCATCTCTTTGTTTTTTAATTTGTACTTTGGTTTGTTCAATCAACTCATCTGTTTGCTCTAATGGTTTTAAACCAAAAGCATTACGAGTTTCATTAACATTATCTAAAAACTCTTGTGCTTGTTCTGTAGTTACCTCTTCTTCTTCTTCTATCCTACCCTCTGTGCCCTGGATGGTTTTGCCGCCTTCAATTATTTCTTTAAGTAATTTATCTACCTTAGATATTTCTTTATCAACTTTACCTCTCAACTCAGGGGCAGTTTGCTCTCTTTTTCTTAATAGTCTGTTTTTATTTAGCAGTAATGCTATAGCCTCTTTTCTTTGTTGTAGTTCTAAATCAGTAGGAACTTTAGGAATAATAGACCTAATATCATTTAATAAGTCTAAGTTTTGTTGTGCTTGTTCTTTATCTATGTTACCTGCATTTATTTCATTTTTTAGTTCTTGAACATAAAATGTATAATACTGCGGATCTTGGCTTATTGTTTCAAAAGTTTTAAATACTGGATCAGATAAAGCGGCATAATCTTTTCCTGATAGAGCTATTGCAGTTGCAGGAATTGTACTCATAACCCATCCACCAACCATTTCTTGTGCACCTGCATAAAGAACTTGTCTAACACCATCGGCAACAGACTCAGGTGTTTGGAACATATCCTTGTCTTTTATATAATTATATAATGATTTACCCGATATATCCGCAAGTTCTTGAGCCATACCAGTTTCGAACTCTGCAAGTCCACCCGCACCTATAATTAAAGTTCCTTTTAATAAATCATTTTTTATTTCATTTTGCACAACCTGTCTAAAGGTCAACCCTTTTGTTTGCATAGGGCTATTGTATTTTTGCAACCCTTTTAAAACATATTTATTTAGTAAACCTTTTTGATTTATTACATTTCTAAACCCATAAGCCTCCAGCGCACCTACGACTATACCGATTGGTAATGACACCATCCTTTTTTCGTTTTCTGTTATAGTGGCAAAGTCAGGATCATTCATCATCTCCTCATTTAAGTGATCGCTTACTTGAGCAAACATTTGTGCAGTTCTCTGAACCCATCCATATTTACCTGCACCTAACATTGCTGGTAAGGATTCAGATAAGCCAAGCCATGCTCCACCCCAAAAACCCTCACGAGTCAAATCCATATACTCATCAGTAGTTTGTTTGTCTCCCAAAGCTATGTCAAGTCCTGTCCTAACCATTGGGACCATTCCATCTTCAGTTATGTTTTTCATTTGCTCTTTCAGAGCAACATCTGAATATCTTGCAACTGGCTCTGGCTTTTCGTATAGAACTTCACCAGTCGTACCATCTATCGTTACTGTTCCATACTTAACATCTTTTCTCAAAATATCTTTTATGTAAGAATCAACATCATCTCTTTGGTCTTTGTCCATTGCATTGTACAACTTATCAAACTCAAATCCTCTTGTTGTAGACTTTACACCATCATTTGATGTAAATTCATATTCAAAATCTTTTAGCTCTTCCGGACTTTTAACTGGTTTACCAGTAACTGGGTTTTTCAAATATCCTAATTCGGCAGCTCTTCTTAAAAAGGCAAGTTCATATACATATCGTGCCGCACCATATTTTACTCTTCCCCCTCCTATTGCATCGAGTGGGCTGTAATCAGAAACTAAAATATCTGACATTAGATCTGTAACAAAAGATGCCTCTCTTCCTATTCCTTTAAATATACCCCTACCAGTCATGCCAGTAAAATCTCCTTGCTCTGCTTTCATTTGAGTATATGCACCAGCTAACCTATCTATTTCAGCACCTTTATTATTAAGCACTACATCTTCTGCAAGGATGTTTCTTTTTTCTTGTTGAATTTCAAGTTGCATTCTATCTCTTTTTTCTAACAAGGAAATACCAAATGGTGTATTGATTTCTTGTTGATTCATGGTTTTTACCATTTCATCAAGTCGAACAAACTCTCTTTGTTTAGATGCAAACTCTTTTACTCTATTGTTGAAAGCAATTGATTCAAGGTTTAATATATTTACTGCATCTTCAATTTCTTTTTTATTTTGAAAAGCACTTTGTCTTATTGCAAATTTTTCTTCAACTTCACTTAATCTTTTACTTTCTTTTCTGTGTAGAGTTAAAAAGTCTTTTATTTCTTGAGCTGATTGTTGATTTAATTTATCATCTTTATTGTCGAGTGCTACAGTCAAGGTAAATGGTTGACCAGTTTGTGGATTGATATTGGATGATATAATCTCTACTGCATCAACACCAGGTACAGCCTCTTTAAATTCAAAGCCATACTCTCTAAATCTGTAATTATAATCGGGAACTAAGAAGTCTTCATCTTTGTCAACTTCTATATTATCAAGTGCATTTTGAAATGGATCATTATCAATTCTATCTCTTTCTTGTGTAAGAGAAGTATACTCTAATGTTTGTTGGTCATCTAATTCAGTTGGTACTACAGTTTCGGTTTCTTCAACTTCTTCGCCTTCTATAGGCTCAATAGGTTTAGGAACTTCGGTTGGTTCTATTGTTAATGAGTCTTGGTCTGTAGGAGATTCTCCAGTTTCGATAGGAGTCTCTTCCTCTTCTTCCGATAACCCAGCATCCTCCATGGTTGTAGTAATAGAAGGATTTGGTGAAGAATCTTTTTTTTTTACTTTTTCAACAAAATAGTCCAATTCATATCTATTAGGAAAAGTTTCATCTATGCTCGAAATCCAAGTATACATTCTTGTAGCATACTCATCATTGTTCATATTTTCACGAAACTCATCTAATGTATATCTCTCTCCAAAGGTATTATCTTCAGATGAAATCCAACCATATAATTCCTCTAAATATTCCATATATTATGGTGCTTGTTTCTTTTCTTCTTTTTTACCCCCTACATTTTCTTCCTCTTTATACTCTTTACCCTCACCTTGATTGTAGGATGAAACTATACTTTCTACTGCATTATCCATAGCAACTAATAACCCCTGCATACTTGTCTTAGCATTAGGTTTATCGTATTTAAATTCAACTTTTTGTACCTTGCCACTAAATGGATCAGTATAATTAATGAAGAAACTATTAGTACTTCCTGACTCATCTATACCAGTGATAGAGAAGTTTAAGTTATTACTTCTGATACCATATTCATCTAATGCTTGAGTCATCAATTGTGGTAGTCTTACCTTGAAGTCTGCAAGTGTGTCATCATAATCTCCACCTGCTGGTAAATTAGCTTTCAGTCTACTCTCAAAAGTTTTTACTTTTTTAGGATCGTCTTCATCAAGTGTAAATCTTGCATTGGTGCTACTGAATGAAGTGTGCTTTTTAGTTTTAAATGCTCTTTGAGTTTCTACATCTTCATCACCGAAATAATCATCATCATCATATTCATATTTGAAACCAGCATCTTTCGCTTGAGTCTCTAATGCAGGGAAAGATTGATCAAAACCACTTGGTCTTAAGAATGTATTAAGCTCTTGATACACTTCTGATACATCTCGTGCTTGATTATAATCTGGCACTCCATTCACAATTTTATATCTCTCTACTGTTTCAGTTCTTGTATTACCATTCTTGTCTTTATATGTAATAGTGAAACCTCTTTTGTTTCTTGTAATTTTATCAACTATTTCTTTGTTAACATTTTGTGGATCTGCAAGAAGTCTCTTGTTAGTTTTTTCAACTAAATCTCTTTCAGATGCATTGAAAGTTTGCTGATTACCTATTTGTAAATTCTTTAAGTCTTCAAAATAACCTTTGAAGGTTTCTTGCTTTTGTTCCAGTAGATCACCTGAAGTATCTTTATTTGGATCATATGTTTTTTGACTGATTTCTGATTTACTACCTAATTGAAGTTTGGCATTATTTAATATTTTGTTTCTTACCTCGGATTCTGCAAACTCCTCATCAAATGTATAAGACATTCCCTTTGGATCGTTTGGGTTTACAATAATCATATACTTGGTATCACAGTAATCTACACCATCTCTAACACCACCACAATTTTCTTTGAACTGCTCTTCGCTTAATGCCATAGTAAAATTACCCATTGTAGCAGCAGTATTAGCTAAACCTCTATCAGTACCAGAAGTTTTTTGAAATATAACATCTACAAATTCATCTAACATACCTGAGTTAACTGCGGTTGTATAATCAGTTTCACTTAACACATATGTACCTGATCTGTCTTCACCTTGAAATGTTCTTATCAAATCCTCTTTGATAGTTCCTAACATTTCTTTTTCTTCTTTTATTTGAAACTGTATATCATATAACTTTCTGTCATTTTGATATTTGAAACGATTACGAGTATTAGAAATAGGCATAAACCTATCTTGTTGAGTTTCAAAGTCAGGTATTGAATCATCTGCATTTGGCTCATAATAATATGTATTTTTTGTTACTGGATCTACATATATTTTTTTATTGTAAGTTTCAGTAAAACCCAAACTGGATTCTTTAATAATCATTTCATCCGGCGCCATAATTATTTCTCCAGTGGTTTCATCTATTTGTGATCGTGTATTGTAATTATCCTTATACTCTCCAACATTTTTAGTAACTACACCCCACTCTGCCATTTGGTTCTTAGCTCTTTCTAATTGTTGTTTAAATTCAGTAACAGACATAGCACCTTTTTTCAAAAGCCTTTGATCCATTAGTAAACTTTTTTTCATTTGATTTGCAGCCTCTAAAACTTGATCACTGAAAACTGTGTCCGAGTTCATTTCCAGTGTGCCTAACTGATTATAAATATCATTAGCCCTGGAATCTAAATCGGCTTTTATTTTACTTCTACGATCAGCCTCATCAGAAAGCAGCTTATTAGCATTGTCTGTTATTTTTTCATAATCTATATAGTTAGCACCTTGCCTCTCTACATAAATTTGATATTGTTTTGGATCTACTGTTTTAGCCATATTTTAATTTTTATTATCCACCAGCTCCACCACCAAAGGAGTCAAAACCTCCACCGCCAGCTCCAAGGAATTTAAGTAGTGCATCCATTTCATTACCCTCTAACTTACCACCTTTAAACATAGGTATACCCATAGATAATGCACCTGTTACACCCTTAACACCTTGACTTATAGCAGCAGTCTTTGCTTTTGCCGCCTCAATTTCTTTTTCGGCTGCTAACTTTTCTGCATCTGCCGCAGCACCAACATCCATAGCGATTGTTTGTTGTTTGATGTCTTCTTTTGCATCAGCCTTTTTCTCATCCAAATCCATCAACTTTTGTTGCATATCGATACGAGTTTTTTCATTTGCCTCTGTACCTGCTGCTGCTACTTTTCCAATACCAGCTGCTAATAATCTTGGATCAGCATCTTGAAGTGCCTCTATTTGTTGAGTTTGGTTAGCTAAATTTTGTCTGCTTTGTTCTCCGAATGCATCGAGTCTAACATTTAATTTGTCATACACATTCATTTCTGCTCTCTCACGAGCCTCTTTCATAAGTTTTTGTGATTTTTTTTCTGCTGCTTGTGCCGCATTCCTCGCATTTTTAGATTGCTGAAAAGACATAAGCCCTCCGCCAAGACTGGATGCGATTCCTACCCCCGCGGCTATTGATGTAAATGCTGCCATATTATAATTTTTTTATTAGTTCTACATTATATACTCCAGCAGCAACATAATTATTAGCCTCATAAATATTGAGTAACGAATTATTTTTTGTCATAGAGTATAAAAATTTTTTATCTAACTCTTTAGCCTTGTCTTCCAAAGATTTCAATAACATATTCAAAGCAATTAATCTATTTTCTCTATGTTTGTATTGAAAATTAGAAATTACAAATTCCACTAATGCCACACCAGAGTTTGTGTTATACAAAAATCCCGCAACAACCGGCTCATCATCTACATACACCATGTAACCACCCTTTCCATTTTCAGGTAAAAAACTTCTTTGAGGTGCAGTCCATCTCCAATCTTTCCACCATTTACATAGGTGTTCATCATAATCAGAGTCCTTAAGTGGTAGTATATTAAATTGCATTTACCACAAAGATAAGAAAAACTATGGATAACTTTTCATGA
>CETN01000102.1_pt1 | contig 14959 bp, 16 predicted proteins | sample 531301 | NCBI WGS metagenome assembly CETN01 (sample SAMEA2622656, study PRJEB7988) | marine metagenome | isolation source: saline water (ENVO:00002010), including
TTGTCAAATATCCAATCCCTAGTAGCTCTTAATTTTCTGTAAGTATTTACAGGGAAATTAAGTATAGCCCTTGGACTAGCTTTAATTGCACGGATTAATTTACCTATACTTCTTATGTGTATAGCTAACCCTAGAACAATCATGCCACCTGAGATAGACCATGCTATATACCCTTGGTCTTGCCACCATTTGACATCAGTAAACAAAGTCTCTAAAGTATATGACTGAAAAGTTAGAGTCGGGAAATATTCTGCAATGTAAGGTACCGGATTAATATAACTAGCAAATGCTAATGTACCACCACCAATGATAGTAAGTGCTGTAAAAGTATTTAAGGTAAATTTCCCAATACCTTTTAATATTTTTTTTAATTTTTCTTTCATAATGCGTATCCTATTAATAGTCCTGTTACAAGTACAATAGTTAGTACTAACATTATACCACGAATCCTCCCTAGTGATTTGTTGAATTGGTTTTGCATATCAATTAACCTAAGTTTAGTCGTGTTGATATGCTTTTGTAAAAGCTCTAGGTCTTGTTCAGTAACTTCTTTCTTCGGCTTCATAACGAAACCTCCTTAGAATTAAGGCTTGGTGTATTTGTCTTTGACTTTCTTGATTTCTGCTTTCCAAGCATCAAGACCATTGTGATAGATATAATCTAACTGATCAGGTATATCTCCTACAGCTTTTATGTATTCAGATTTTCTAATCTCTTTATAGTCTGCATGGCTTCCACCATTGGTTACAACATCATCTTTGACATCTTGTGCTGCTGCATTAGTTGCCCACTCATCTATCTGTGCATTGTATTCACTATCAGTTAGTTTAATACGAACACCATTAACATTCTTATAAAGCTCTGCATTATCTGATTTAAGCTGTGTTATATGCTCTTCTTTTGTTGCCATAATTTACTCCTTATACCATTGCGTATATATAAAATTTTCCTGCTGAAATATTATCAGTATATGGCAATAAAAGAATTCCATCATATGGTTGTCCTGTTAATACTCCACCTATTCTTTCTAGTTGCCATACATCTCCTGCATCATCATACCACACACCTGCATTTGTCTGAACACTTTGGTAAAAATCTGTAGTTATATGTTCTGTTATGGGAAAGATATCATAAACACCATGAAGTGCTTGTCGTGTAACATTTGTTCCAATATGGTTTACATCTAACATATTGTAATTTCCTGAACCATTTGCTTCAACAAGAGTTGTTTCTCCACTTTCAAGATTACCTTTAAACCCACCAAATTTCATGTTGTCATCAGTTCCTGTTAAAGTAGAACCATTTGCTCTTCTCATAAAATGAACAGTTGTGTCAGCATCAGCTAACTGCAACCCAACTATTACAAGTTTATAGTGTGTAGTTTCTCCGTTAAAAACTCCATCAAATGTTACATTTGCAACTTCTCCTGAGAGTTCTTGCTTTGCTATTAATACAGGATTAGCTGCATTACTTTTACCATAATATCCCATTAATCATTTACTCCATATATTTTTATAGTTCCACTTTCCCAATTCCCACTACTCCAATACCATTTGATTCCTGTCATTACAGTAGCATCATTGTAAGCTACTGCTCCAACTATTGACCTTGTTGTTTCATCTTGCATTTGACCATAGCTTCTATACCCCATAAGTTTAGGAGTTAAAGCATTTGTAGGGTCAAGATAAGCAATGAAATTTCCTGCCTCACTACCATTGGTTCCTATATTGTTTAATACTAATCCAACTGTTTGGTCATCTGCATGACCACTACCTGTTCCACCATTAGCATCAGCACTAAAAAATGCACTTACATAATCAACATCAGAATTTAATCCACTAGCATCTCTGTATTGAAATATTAAATTCTTTTGGTCTGTTGAAGGTCTGCAATCTGTTCCTGTAATTACATATCTTTTATACGCACTAGTAAAAACATTTTCAAAATCTAAAGCAGAATCTCCATCTGATGCTGTCATTTGTGCTACCTTTGCCCAACCTTGTCCTTTAATTGACCCACCAATGTAATTAGAATCTACCCAATTATCTGTATGCCTTCGCTTTAAAGACCTTAAAGGATTAATTTTGTCAGCTAGTTTATATACTCGTATAGATACATTATTAATCTGATGACCACCTGTATTTCCATCACATACAAACTCAATACCATGTGCTGCTGTAGCAGAAGTATTTAATCTTCCACCTATTCCCCATTGGTGCATATAAACTTCGTCTGACCCATTATGAAAATGACCACTATGATATGACATTTTTTCCTGTGAAGTGTTAGGCACACACCACATTTCTGCCATGCCATGCTCGTCACTACCATTGCCTACACCACCAATTATATTAACATAAGCACTTCTGTTTGCTGCATATACATTTCCTGTACTGCCACCACCACCACTAAATCCGTACCTTCCACCTTCATGGTAGTTAGTTATAGATATAGCATTACCACTACTATCAAGCCACCTGTATTGCAAACTTCGTTGGTTATTGTTTGGTCTGAAATCCATTATATGAATAAAGTACATAGTTTCAGATTCAAAAATATCTGTCATTGTAAGACTAGCTGTGTTACTTGTTACATCAGAAGAAGCCACAAGAGTAGCTCCTTCTAATGGGTGTGTTCCTAAGTAATTCATGTTACTCCTTACGCATCATCAAATATTTCCCATGACACAAACATTTCTAAGTCGTTGTTTGATGCCCCTCCACCTGCTGTCATCACATCTGCTTCCATCATATAGATTGGATTGTCAATGATCTGAACAGTAGTGTTGGCAGGGATAGATACAGAAGTAGTTAAGTTTGGTGTAGCTATAGCATTACTTCCTAATGTTGTACCTACTCCACTTGTTCCTATACCTGTGAAAGCAATAGTAAAAGTTTCATCTGTCGCTTGTGTATTACAAACATATATTGAATTTATCTTTATTGCTTTATCTGCTGCTACAGTTATTATAGCTTCAGCAGTAGATTGTACTTGAAACCCTGCATTCTGAAAGTATATTGAACTTACACTTGTTATATCGGGATTTGCCATATTGTCCTCTCTTTAAAATATTAATGAAAAAGCTAATGCCTTTCCTGCTGATATACCACCACTAGCTGCTGCCCATGATATATCAGTACCATCACTTGTTAAAACTTCATTAGCATTTCCTACTGCCAATGCTGCAGGATCGCCACTCGCATCTCCGTATATAATCTTACCTCTTGCTAGTCCTGCCATCTTAGCTAGGGTTACTTGGTTATCTGCTATTTCTGCTGTTGCTATTCCACCATCTTTAATGGTTATAGTACCACTAGATGCTGCAAAGTTATCAGAACTAAACTGAGCTACACCTTTAGCAGATGTACTTGCATCATCTCCTGCTACAGTTATTGTGGTTCCTGACACAGATGATGTTAATCCTGAACCACCTGCTATAGTAAAGTCTGCACTACCTGCTGTATCAGAAGCTGTATTAGTATCATCAGCAGTTATCGTAACTCCTGTAATATCTCCATCTCCTGTACCTGCTCCTATATAGCTTCTTAGGTTAGCTCCTGTTACATATTTAAGAACTCCACTATCTGACATTATTATTTTATCAGTATCACTCCCTACTTCTGCCAAGGTTGTTACAGTTGCAGTACCTCCCAAGGTTACATTAGCCCCACTAAAAGTAAGGGCTGTTGTAGTACCTGACTTAATTATTAAGTTACCACTATTGTTAGTAGCTGACCCAAATGTAGTACCACCATCTTTAAAGAATATATCTCCCCCATCAGCATCAAGAGTTAAATCTCCTGACACGTCTAAGTTCATATCAGTTCCTGCTGATTCACTAGAGTTAATAGTAAAGACATCTGTCATAGTTCCATCAACAGCAACTCCAAATCTAATTTGCCCGTCTTCTTCTCCTGCTGTAACATCTACTGCTTCTGCTGTTATACGAGCCATTTCGTGTGGATTACCTGCTGAGTCATTCAAATTAAATGACATATATATTTCATCTCCGTCAGCTCTAGTAGAATTTTTATTAGATAAATCTAATACTTTTACACTTGCATTGTTGGTTGCATTAGCTACATATAAAGGAGATTGTGTAGCTGCAGTATCATTTCTTATATATAATTCTTTAAAGGTACTTTTGTCTGCTCCTTTTCTCCATCTTACTGACCCACCACTGCTAATTTTTATATCATATAATCCGTCTGTAGATATATCCCCGTAAGTCCATAACCCTGCTGAATTTGTTGTAACAGCACTTCCTTCTGTTGAATCATCAGCAGTATCATAAGCTTGTACTGTTGCTCCACTAACAGCAGTTCCGTCATCTTTAAAGACATACCCTTGTAATTTTATTGCCATATTAACCTCTTCCTAGTTGTGAATGGTCCCTATATCGTAAAGCTTCTCTAGTATAATACTCTACATCTTGCATTATGTCATCTTCATCAATAAATATCAAGTGTGTTCCTTCCCCTGCAAGTTGTGCTCTAATAAACAAATCGTTCTGTCGCACAATAGTTCCCTTGCCATAGTGCCAATAAGTTCCTTGAACATTTATAGCTAAATCAGGAGGGTTGTAAAACAAAAAGTCTATTATCATTCCTCCCTTCTGTAATCTGCCCCCTAGTTGTGCTGCTTGATAACTAAAATCTACCTCAGGTACCTTTCCTAATTCAAGTAATTGTAAATAAACCATCTGTTCAGGAGTACTTCCAAATTCTAGATTTTGTTGAGTAGTCATTACGGCTCCTGTAATAAGAGTTGAGTTGATCCTCTTTCGTCATACCCTGTATTCTCTAATCCTTGAGCATTAATTATATCTACATAATAATTTCTAGTGCCACCGGAGTCATCTCTAAAAGTAAATTCTAATAACGTGTTAGAGTCAATCGCTGACAATACATTAGACCTTAAAGCTTTAGGAGTTTTCCCTTTATAAGTTTTATTCATATTAACATTAACTTGCCAACCAAATTTAGTTTCTAGTTTCTTTCTATATTCAAATGTTGTGCTAATAACATCAGGACTATTTGTATTAGTACTTCCCCTAGATAAAACTAATTTAAATTGAATAGATCTAAAAGCAGTTCCTAAACTACTACCAAATGTATATGTTGTTAATCCATTAGAAGTAATTGTTCCTAAAGAAGTGTAAGTAGTTCCATAATCTGTAGCATAACTAACTGCTACTGTTTCTGAGGAACTACAACCTTCTGTTTCTACCTTAAGTTTTAATGCCAACTTATCTATTTCTACTTGGTTAGCACTAAACCAAGGAGTAAAATGAGTTCCTGTTGAAGCATAATTAAATGTTTCTATTTGTGTTGGGTTTATAATATCAGGGTGTAATTGCATATAATACATATATCCATTATGTCCCCAATATAATCTATACGAATCTGTTGTACTTATTCCTCCTCCAACATCAGCTACATAAGCTGCTGTTATTCTTTCCCCTTGATCTGAGGCTACCCATTTAGCTTCCCAACCTGTTTCATTCCAACCCAATATAGTGCTGTATCCTGTAGAAGATGCGATAGTATCAGACTGAGGAGTTGATGGAAACATATCTCCCATTCCTGCAGGAGTGGTTCCATCTACAAATGCTAACAAATCATTATGAGTTCCTAACAATTTATTTATGGAACCTCTCTCATCTGCAGGTAAGCCATGATCTCTGTCAGGACCGACTACAGAGATAACAGCAGAATTAGTGCCGTTAATGTACTTGTATATTCCTAGTCCTGCAGGGATATATACAGAATCTCTCCATCTGACAGAGCCTTTACCATTATCGTTGTGAAAAGGTAAAGCTAATTGAGTTTCAACCCATCTTCCATTAGCAAAATCGTGTGCGTACAACCCTGTTTTTGTCATTGCGTATAATATAGGATCTCCATTTGCATTTCTAGCTACAAATAAATCGGTTACATATCCGTCAGGCAAGGGTAATTTAGCATCTAATGCTTCAGTTCCTATAGTAGTTGCGTACCATAGCTGTCCTGCATTGTCTATTCCCCATAGTTTTTCGTCCCACCAAGCAAGATATTTAGTGTCTCTTGTGCTATCAGTATAACTACTAGCATCTCCTGAGGTGTAAGTATATCCTCCTGTATGGGCTATAACTAAATATAAAGTACCTCCCATTCTTACTTCTAATGCATCTGTTGCCCTGTTAGGTAAAGTGTCTAACGCACTACCAAAAGCATCTGAGGCTGAACCATAACCTGAATTAAACTTATAAACTTTTTGGTCAGACCATATTCCATATATATCGCCATTAAATTCTTGTATTATATCTAACGCATAAGCAGATGTTGCCGAACTATTTGTTGTTTGTACAGACTCCGGTCCTAATACTAAATGTCTTTTGTATCTTAAACTTAAATTACTCCACCATGCTCTATCTACATCTGTAGACCCTTCCATTCTTTCAATACCAATTCCACCTGAAAAATCAGACCACGATACAACACTAGCTCTTGTTTGAGAATCTCTTGTAGTATCTCCTATAGTTACTTTAGGAGGATACAAAGAAGATAGCACAGTTTGAACAGGACGGGTTACAGGATAGTAAACTCCGTTTAAATATACTTCATTCTTAGATACACTTTTATTAGCCATTACCTTACTAGTCTAATGTTTTTTAATAAAGGTAAACTATTTCTATCTTCTGCTGCTTGAGCCAACCAAAATACTGCTGACTGTCTTGAAGCATCAGGATCTTGGTTTACCCCCACAGATCCTGCTTGTAAAGCTATAGCAGTTGCATAAGAAATAACGTATGATTCAGGCACTTCGGTAGTACTTGAATCAGAACTTAATAATGCAGGGGAATCTCCTCCTGCTAGTTTTAATAAAGAAGTTCCAACACTAGTTCTTCCGTCATCTGTTAAAACTAGATCAGCAGTACTTGCTCCTTGAGATGTTCCTTCTCTATCTATTCTCCATAAATGTCTTGGAAGCTTAGTCCAAGTAGCAGTGTCATTTTTAACTGCCCTTATATCATCTAAGTAAACAGTACAAGCTCCTAAATCATTGTCATATTCTAATCCTATAGACACAATTGCTGTATCTTTTTCAGGATTGCTTAGTGAAACTCTACAATGTTTCCATACATCTGCTGTTAAAGCAGGGACATTTAAAGATTCTAAATCATTTCCATCTGATGTAACTGTTCCATTATCTAAATGTATTTTTAAATTACCTGCACTAGTAGCCACTGTAGATTTGATCCAAAATTCTAAGTAATCGTATTTACTTAAATCTGCAGAAGAAATAGAGTCGGAAATAAAATCTCCGGCTGACAATCCTGCTGCCATTGTTAGTTTTAAACTGCTTACTTTCTTGTATTCTTCAGTGTCTACTGCCTGAGTTATATCTCCGTCAGTAGTTTCGTCAAATGTGGTACTACAATTATGTATTAACTTTTCAGTAATCTTTGTTCTGTAATATACGTCTTGAATCATAGACAAAGTAGAAGGGATTTCAAACCTAGAATTAATCTTATCTGCTCGTAAAGATAAATCTTCTACAGGATCATATACCCTGCCATTAATTTTCATTATAGCTTGATTAATATATTCATCTATATTTTGAGGATCAAATCCGTCACTCCATAATTCGTAAGTAACACTACCTGCAATAGTTCCTCCTACTGCAGCAAATGTCATTGTTCCTGTAGATGCTGTGTAATCTGTTATTCTTCTAGTAGTGCCATCATAAGTTCCTGAAGTAATGCGAATATAATTCCCTATGTATTCGTCATCTCCTCCAAATAATGTAGCATCTACAGCAGTAGTAGTAGAACCACTACCTGATGTAGTGCCGGTAATCATCTTACCTAAGTTTCTACCTATTGCCTGTCTTAAGTCTTTTCTTGTTTTACTATAAGTTACAGCCATGTTTTATTTCTTCTTTTTTCTTCGCATAGTTTTTTTCTTTTTAGGTGGTCTCCCTCTTTTACTTCCGTATGTCCCTTTTCCCATTGGTGGCATTGCTTTCCTCCTTACTTTGATTTAAAATATCTATTTCATTTTTTAAAACTTTACAAGTATTTTGTAAGCTTTCAATTATTCTTGATTGAGCTTTGTTTATACAAAGTAATTTAAAATATTCATTTTCTTGCATAACATTTTGTATGTCTGCAGGTAATATATTTAAATCACTTGGTATTTCTACTTGTTCTTTTAATTCTTCTGTTATTTTTTCTTCGTTCATTGTTGGTCCCTTCATAATAAATTTTATTGTTTGTACTTTCTGCTCTTTTATTTTTATTAACTCTCATTTCTTCAAGAATCTTTCCAACTTCTTTTTTCTGTTCTTTATTCATTGCTTTCTTTTTACCTTGCTCTCTTACTTCTATAACCCAAGATTCGTATGCTTCTCCTATCATAGTTTCTATTGCGTTAACTGAGTAAGGGTCTGCAGGGGTATAAGGAACATCTGTCAGAATAGATCTTCTTTCTGTAACCGAATCATAAAACCTAAAAGATAAAACTTTAATACTACCTGCCCCGTATTCTCCCAAAAGAGTAACACCTGCAGGTAGTATTAAACGTCTGTCATAAATCTCCGATCCTAACATTTATGATTAAGCTCCTATGTTAAGCCATACTAAAGAGTATTCTGTTGTAGCTGCAACACCCATAACTCCACCGATTATAAATTCGGCACTTGAGTCATCTGCAACAACATCAACTGAACCATCTGTAGTAGAACCTGTCATAACATTTTTACCTAGTACTACAGTACCATTTGTTAGTACTGCTGCAGGTCCTTTGACTTGGTTCCAAAAGTAGTAGTTAGCTGTGATGTCACAAGCAGGAACACCTGCTGCGATACCATCAATATCGTTAACGTCCCATACTTCTACTCCATTATGTGGATTTTTAGCCAACCCTACCTGAGATGAGGTAGTTAGAGCTGTTGCTACTTTATCAGTATCATATATGTTAACTGTTAAAGTTGCACTTGTTGCTGCTGATGAATGGTTTTTGATCTGCCAAATTTGACCTTCTCCATTCACATCATTTACAAAAATGTAACCATCTTCGTAATCTCCAACTGTTGTACTACTTCCATCATAGGAACCTGAACCTGTTATAGCTGTTGAGCCACCATTTGTTACAGTCATTTGTGTAGCCCCTGCTGAAACTGCTCCTGCTATTGCTAAGTCTTTAATATGATCTGAAGCTGTTTGAGGTTGCATTGTAACCTTACCTGCTGTGATTGCTTCTCCCGAGTATGCGTAAACAAACTCTCGCCCATCAGGTAATATCATTCTTGCTCCAATTCTATTTTTCTTAGCAGAAGTAGTAGTCTTTTCCATGCCGGGGGAACCCTGTATAATTGCCGGAAATGCCATAATATATTCTCCTATATTTACTGCTAGAGGACAAGCCTCTAGGACCAACCGATTATTAAAATCGTATAAGCTCGGTCAATCGTTACACTTATACTAAAGAAAGGAGTTAAGAAGTTTTTGATTCCTTCTTAACTTCCTCAACCTTTTCTTGTTTAGGATTGCAAATGCATTTCTTACCTCGAGCTTCAAGCTTACACCTGTTATCCCAAGGTATAGGGAATAATCCTATTAACCCTTTCTTTCTTTGTGTTTCAGGATCATTTGGTAAATTTGGATATTCACTTCCACATTTAACCTCAAGTCCTCCATCAACATTAAACTTAGGAATATGATTATAATAAGTTGACTTAGGTTGGTCTGATCCTAATAAGGAAACATCATAACCTTTTAACCCAACATTCCTTCGTTGTTCATTAATCTGAGTTCTTAATTCTTTTTTATTATGTCCGTAAAAATGATTTACCATTTGGTCCTCTCCTTAACTATTAGTTATTAGTTGCTAAAGCTGCAGCATCAAACTTAAGTCCTGCTCCTCTAGAATCATCTAACTCAAAGACACCATAGTCTGACGTAATGACGACCTCTGTCCCACGTAAACTCGCATCACGCTGTCTCTCTGTTCTAGTTTCTACAGAACTAAGTACTGCCATAGCAGATTTATCAGCTATAACACCTGTCGCATCATCTGAAGAATCAACTGTTAAGTTACCATCTTCAAAGATTGGAACTCCGTTCATTGGTCTTAGTCCACTCCAAAAGTTTTTAAGAAGATCTGCTGACCAACCATCAGGAATTGCGTTAGATGCTGCTGCTGCTACAGTAGCTACCTCTTTTGATAAATAAGCAACAGAATTTGGGTGGTGTAAGATATAAATCTGACTACCAAATTTGTTTGCTTTTGCGTATGTAATAGCTCCATGAAGGTTACTAGATTTCATGTACTTTGTAGCTGCTCCTAATAGAGTTCCTCCGTTAAGAGAAGAGTACAAAGAATGAACGTCTGTATCTTTCTTTCTTGCCATTGCATCTCCAAGTTGTCTCCCTATAATGGAAAAGACATTATTCTGTTGTTCACGAACAAGCTTGTCGGTAAGTATAACCTTAGCCCCTACCTCTGCTGCTGTTAAATCAACAGTGGTCATTCCAATTTCTTGTTCATCAACTATGTCTACTCCATCAGTGAGATCGTCAACTTGCATCTGCCCTACTTTAGGGACAGTTACTTGTTTAGCTCCTTTTGGAAGATTAAACTTCTCAATTAAAGCCATTGCAGGAGCATTGTGCTCCTCGGTATATCTAGCTGCTGCGATTATAATCTTACTCGCATTTTCTAAACTACCTGTTGTTGCTGTTTGTGCCATTATAGACCTCCCAATTTACAACAATGTTGATAAATTATAGACCTGTTGCCCTCCTAGCTGCAGCCTCAGTGTCAGCATTTCTAACACCTTGGTTGTAAAGATCGAGTAACCTGTCCTCACTCGTTGAAGCAGATGGTTCTGCCTGACTATTGTCAAAACTCTGAGGAGGAACTTGCTTGTCCTTGTATTTTGCAAGTTCATTCTCTAGATCTTTAATTTTCTTTTCTTTTTTTGCAAATGCTTCCATAGATTTTGGATCTTCAAATTGCATTAGTTGTTCGGGATCTACTCCATACTCTTTTTGAAAATGCGTTATTGCATTAAACTTTCCTTTCATATGTTCTAGTTGAGTATTATAGTGCTTTTGTACTTCGTATTCTCTATTAATTTGTTGGACTTGCATATTAGCAATTTGTTGAGCTTGTTCGGGCATATACCCTTGTTCTTCTAATTGTTTTCTATAAGTATCTGCTTGTCGTATTACATCATCTTGTCTTTGTTTTTCTTCAAACTCTTTAATTCTTTCGTTTTGTTGTTTGTAATAATTTTCTTGCTCTTTAGATATCCCGTCCCACTTAGGAGCTTCTGTCTTTTCTTGGGTAGTACTTGATTCTTTTTGAGCATTATCAGAAACAACAGCAGTCTCTTCAGTTGTAGTAGTTTCTGTACTGCTAGTTTCAACAGTAGTATTTTCTGTAGAAGTTTCTGTGTTACTTTCTGATACAGGCGTTGTATCAGAAGGCACAGCTTCTGTTGTAGACTCAGCCGTTGTGTTGACTATGTCATCAGAAAATAAGTTTAATTGATCTGTATTGTTTTCGTTTACCATAATATTCTCCTTATTATATATACTATATTATTATTCAATTGGCAACCCCTTCCTTGTCGTCCCATTCATGTCCATGTCTATATTATAGTATATCATCATTTGTAACAATTCGGGTGTTAGCTTACGATCCTCTTGTACAGGTATGTCTAATACACCACTTCGGAAAGAATCAAAATTGTATGTTTTTATATGCTGTTCTCTAAGTATTTGTGGCAACCTATATCTTTCCCATGCAGCAACATAACCACTACTGTAAGTTCCGTCTTTGTTATATCCGTAAGCAAATATATTTCTTAATACTCCAAAAGGTATAGATTTATTGTGTTGATTTCTCATTGTATACTTCCATTCTTCTGTAACATATTTGTTAAGTATATTAGGATTTTTTTCTATAGCTTTAATAGCTTCATCTGTAAATCTTTTTCCTTCTTCTTTGTCTTTTAATTCAGATAATCTAGGAGCATATTTATTTTCCCATTGTTTTTTGTTTTCGTTGTATATAGTAGAGTTTATTCCTAATTCATATTCTGCATTTTTAATAGCTTCTATATATTCTGCATTAGCTCTTTCATTATCATCTTCTATTTTACTAATATCTTTATCAGGACTAGGACCAAACTTTATATTAAATATAGTGTCTGTTCTTTCGTTCCATTCTTTTTCTATATCTATTACTTTTTTATATAATTCCCATGATAAACTTGCAGAGATTGGTCCTTGTGGAGTAGAGCTACCGGTTATATCTCCTCTTTTAACTGCATCTATTATATTAGGATCATTAATTTTCCATTTATTATTTTCATCTACTACTACTAATGTTGACAATTTAAATAGTCTAGCCTTTAATACTTCTTGATAAGTTAAATCATCTCTACTTCCTGACTTACCATTGTATATATCCATAACTTCTTCTATAGTTCTTTCAGTATTAGGAATAATGCTTTCTGTATCAGGTACAAGTTGCCCTGCTAATGATTGCATATAAGGTTCTAGTTCGCTAAATCTATATCTTGTTCCATCTTTCCCTACAAAATAAGTATGAGTAACTGTATCAGCAGTAAAATAAGGATTAGCTCCTGCTCCAAATGTGCTTAATCCCATCATTGCCCAAGGAACAAAAGCATTACCACCATCTTCAGGAGGTAAAGAGTTCATAAGTATTTCAGCACTTTCTTTTGCGTTCATACCTATAACTAAATCCCATAGATCTTCTGTCCAATCAAACTTCTCCCCCATAAATCCTTCTCCACCTAATTCTGTTTCCATAAAGTCTGCTAACTTTCCTAGTATAGGGTTTGCTTTGCTTCTTAAAAATCTCATTGCACTTTCTAATCTATTAATTTCATACTCTCTATCTGTTCCACTTGTTACTGTTTGTCCTGTTATTAAGTTTGCTATAAATCTTATTGAAGGACCATACCCTCCTATTACATCTACTCTTGCAGGACCAACTACAACTTTACCAAAGTCAGAACTTTTTGGATCATACCCTACATAAGCATCAATTTCATAATGCTTAAATGTTTGATGCAATCCATACAAGGCTGCTCCTAAAGTACTTACACTTGCTACAAAATCAGGGATATGCATTAATTTTAATCCCCAATCAGGTGTTACGAATTTTTTTCCATTAGGTAATGTAACATCAAATCCTTCTCCATTATAATATTTAGTTAGCCCTAATTTTTTTGCAAGAGGAGAATTACTTAAAAAAGAAGTTCCCCCCATTTCTATGTTTACCCAATAAGGTTTTCCTGATTTTGTTCTTTTTAAATGTGCATCAATAAATCCTGTCATAGTAAGGTTACTGTCAATACTTGAACTCCCCCCTATTTTTTTCCCTTTTTGTATTATCATAGGAACTCCCAATACTACTTTAAATCTTGATACTGCTAATTTAAATGCCCAAAAAATATTATTAACAGTAGATTCAAATAATTTATTAAAAGGTCCCGATTTTGGAACAAGTTTCCCTGTATCAGGATTTCTTTCAAACATAAAGTTAAGTCTTCCTGCTCCTGTAGCAGTATTAATTCCGTCAGTTATTGCATACAAATCCATGTCTGACATTTCTTGGAACCCTGATTCTTCAGGAGTTCTCCAAGTTCCATCTTTGTTTTGCAAAAACGGATCGCTTTTATGAATCCAACCTTTCCTTCTAGCTGCCATTATTTGTTGTTCAAACCTTTGGAATCTTAACCAATTTAATACAGTTGTGTATCCTCTTTCAGACATCTTTGCCCAAGGAACTAATCTAGCAGCTACTGTTTCAGAACCAAATAATTCTTCTCCTTCTGCTGCTTTAAATTCGGGATTAAAATAATTAGTTAAAGCTCTTTTATTTTTATTAGTTACTGTTGCCCATTCTTCTGATAGTGATTTAGAATCAGGGGTAATTACTTGAAGTCCTGATTGCTCTGCCATTTCAAATAACTCATGGTCTACTAAAGCATCATGTATTAATTTAGTTCTACTAGAACTAATAAATGACAACATACTATTTGATGTAGCTCTTAAAGTTTGTGGCAAAAGCATAGGGTTAACTGCATACAACCACCCTTGTCTTAACAATCCTGAAAGATCTAAAGATGACATTAAAGTTTTAGGAGTTTGAAATAAAAGTTCAGTTGCTATATTCCATGTTTTCTTTGCTAATGTAGTATTTTTCTTTTTAGAAGCAGCTATTCCTAACTGCTCTCCTTTTTTACCAAAAACTTTTTTAAGCAAATCTATTTCATATCTATTAGGAACTTCTCCAAATAATATTCTTCTTAATGCTGTATTAGTATTAGTATAATCATAAGGTTTTATTTTATTTGCGTGATATTGTAAACGAATTTCATTAAATAAAACTTGTATTTCATCTGATAACATAGACCCTTCTTCATTTAAAGGTTCTACCCAATAAGGTTTTTCTTTATTAAACCCTACTAATGGTTCGTAATAAACAGTTGATTGTTTAACTCCTCCTAATGATTCTTGTGCTCGTGATGCTGTTTCTAAAGGATCATCTATACCACCTGCCATAGGACGAGAAGATTGTATTGCTGAATTAATTCTCCCTGCTTCTATACTTCTTTGTTTACTTATATTTGATTCTATTTCATCTCTATATTTTGGAGCTGCTACAACTCTTTCTATTACTTTATCTAAAACAGCTTCGGTTCTTGCACTTCCTATAGTATTAGGAAGAGCATTGTCATTTTGTTTTGTAACTATGTCTACCCCTGCTTGTATTTTATATTGATCTAAAGTTTTTTCGTCTCCTTTTACTACATCAAAACTTCTTTTGTTCCACCATTCTGACATAGGTTTCCCTGTTTTTTTCGACCAACTTGCAGCTCTTGCTTGTACTGAAGCTAATCCTGATTCTGCTTGTTCTTTAGAAACACCAAA